>Ga0268299_1000172_pt1 | contig 255407 bp, 217 predicted proteins | sample NOBtaG_FD_193484 | JGI IMG/M metagenome (GOLD analysis project Ga0268299, IMG submission 193484) | Activated sludge microbial communities from bioreactor in Nijmegen, Gelderland, Netherland - NOB reactor | ecosystem: Engineered > Bioreactor > Aerobic > Activated sludge | place: Netherlands...
GCCTGGCCGCGAATGAACGAAGACGAGAGAACCCTGATATGGTCAGGCTGGCGAAGACGCCATCAGGCTATCGCCAAACGATGCCACTACAAAACGCGGAAACGTAAAGCGCAACTGTAGTACTAAGGGCGGCTTCGTCGATTTCGTCAGACACGTGCAGCAAGGGCAAGGGGGGCGCCAATGGCGGTGAGCATGTAGCGCGGGTCTTTGTTGATCTGTGCAAAGTATGCTGGAAGGTCGACGACCGCCTGCCCCGCGCTGTCGAGCGTGACAATACCATTGTAGAAATTCTGTGGCTCAGGCGCTTCCGCGGTGTAATGGAGCAGGTATCTGTTGGTTGGGTCATTTGGATGGTCGATGCGAAAGCTCTTTGTACCGGAGGCAAAAAAGCTGCCCGCGACGTTCATGCCGCCGTTGGAGTAGACACCCCAATTGCCGCCGCCGGCGTCCCCATACACGCCGAAGCCGTTTGGGCTTTCGCTCCGTCCATACACGCCGTATGTGACGCCTTCGCTCGCCAGCGCGTAGCCGGCGACCCCAAAGCCGGCCAAACTCGAACTCTCGAAACGCCCACCGTAGTTAACGTTGCCGATGGAACCAGTAGCGCGGCCGTAGACGCCGGTTCCCGATGAGCTGTTGCTCTGAAACCAACCTCCAAAAGAATCGCCGCTGGTGGCGGTCGCCTCGCCGGCCACGCCGATTCCCGTTGTGCTGCCGCTCAAGCCGCCCACGCCCACGGTGCCACCGCTGGCGGCCGAGGCCTCGCCGAAGACCCCTCTTCCCAACGTACTCGCACTTTGGAACCGACCGCCATACGTTAGCCCAGTGGTGGCCGTCGCATCGCCAAACACCGCTCGCCCGGATGAACTGGCACTCTCACCATATACGCCGTAGGCGATGCCGCTATCGGCGGTGGATTCTCCGAAGACGCCGCGCCCGGATGAACTGGCGCTCTGACCGTACACGCCGTAGGCCCCGCCCGTTGTGGCGCTGGCGCCGCCGAAGACGCCGCGACCATCCGTGCTGTCGCTACGCGCTCTCACGCCGTAAGTGGTACCGGTCGTGGCGGTGGCTTCGCCAAAAATACCGCGCCCTTCGGTGCTGTTGCTTCGGCCCCACACGCCGTAGTTGATGCCGGTCGTCGCAAGGGCCTCGCCAAAGACACCGAGTCCATCCGTGCTGGCGCTTTGGAATCGTCCGCCATAAGTGAGCCCCGACGCAGCGCTGGCCAGGGCATAGACGCCGCGCCCCGATGTGCTGGCGCTTTCAAACCATCCGCCGTATGTGGTGCCGGTGAGGGCCGTCGCCTCACCGAAGGCGCCGCGGCCATCCGTGCTGGCGCACTGGAATAGCCCGCCGTACGTCGTGCCGGATTCGGCGCTGGCCAATGCGAAGACGCCGCGGCCGGAAGTACTGGCACTCTCAAACCGTCCGCCATAGGTGGTGCCGGTATTGGCCGTTGCCTCACCGAAAACGCCTCGACCGGACGTGCTGATGCTCTGTCCGTGCACGCCGTAGTTATCGCCGGTGGTTGCACTGGCCCAGCCGAAGACGCCACGTCCTGCGGTGCTGTCGCTGACGAACAGTCCGCCGTAGGTGTTGCCAGTGTTGGCGGAAGCCTCGCCAAACACGCCGCGGCCGGACGGACTATTGCTCCGGCCCCATACGCCATGAGTAACGCCGGTGTTGGCAATGGCCTCACCAAACACGCCGCGTCCCGACATGCTGGCGCTCTGGCCGTACACGCCGTAAGTGTTGCCGGTGCCGGCGGTGGTCTGTCCGAAGACGCCACGCCCGCCCGTGCTGTTGCTAATTCCGTGCACGCCGTGGTTGATGCCGGTGCTGGCCGACGCGTGGCCGTTGACGCCTGTCGAATTGGGGCTTGTCGATGTGTTCTCCCCGCGAATGATGTGGGGATTGCTATTCCCGACCAGCGTGAGCGGCACAGGAATGGCCTGCAGGAATGCCGTTGAGTCCAACCCGTCGAACTGGTCGGAATTGAGTGCGAACAAGGCATTGGGCGCGGCCGTGAGTGGTTGACGCGGGTCTAGGACAATGAAGCCCGCCAGATTGGTGCAGTTCAGACCGGTGTCGGCCCGCACATCAATTTCCAGAAAGCGCTGCTGTCCGACGAATTGGGCGCCGAAGTCGAGCGCGAGAGTGAAGACGCCGTCGGCCACGTTTACATCGTCAGCGCAAAGCGTCATGCCGACCTGACTACCGCCCGACACTGCGTCAAACAGTCGGAACTGAAAGTCGTGCAGACCGTTGGCAGCGCTCCCGGCGTCTCTGAGTTGACCCTGATAGGTGAAGGCCGTGCCCAGCGGCTGTGCTTGAGTTACGGAAGCAGCCAGAACGAATACCATGTATCCAGCTAAGACACACATGCGCATGACAGAACCCTCCGAGTGAGCGCTCTGTGAGATTCAGTCGCGGCGTACGTCGGTAATCAGTGGGAATGAAGCCACCGCCACCTGACGCCGAACCTCCGCGACGCTTGAGAGCGCCAGAGTTTCGTGCGAATGGTGGCCCGACCATTCGAAATGCCTGCGGGTGGCTGCGCGGCCCGCACCCTTAGAGACAATATGGATCGTACCCGCCGGCGTCTGTGCGTTTCAAGCCTGCGTTCAGATTTACCCGTCAGAACGAGGGAATTCAGCAAAGAATTCATTGAACAATTGAAGCGTCCATCGGCGAGCTGGCCGTGGCATAAAGCTTGCGGGGAATCCTTCCGGCGTGAAACGCGAGATATCCCGCTTCGATGGCATGGCGCATGGCGGTTGCCATGGCTACGGCGTCCCTCGCCCCGGCAATGCCCGTATTAAGCAACACGCCGTCGGCGCCCAGTTCCATCGCGATGGTCACGTCGCTCGCCGTGCCCACGCCGGCGTCAACGATGATCGGATACGTCGCGTCATTCTCGCGAAGCATCTCAAAAATAATGCGAAGATTGTTGGGATTGAGCACGCCCTGGCCGCTGCCGATCGGGCTGGCCGCCGGCATGACACTGGTGGCCCCGGCTTCCTTCAGGCGGCAGGCCATGGCGGGATCGTCGCTGGTATAGACCAACACCTCAAAGCCGTCTTTCACCAGTTCACGCGTGGCTTCCAAGGTGCCGACAGGATCAGGCAATAACGTCTTTTTGTCGTGGAGTACCTCGAGTTTGACCCAGCTTGCCCCCGGATTGTCGATCTGCTCCAGGATGTCGCGGCCCAGCCGCGCCACGCGAATCGCATCCTCGGCGGTGAAGCATCCGGCGGTGTTCGGAAGAATCGTGTAGCGCTTTGTATCAATAAAATCGAGAATGCTGCGATTCTGGGCGTCGAAGAGTCGCTCACGCCGGACGGCGACGGTGATCACCTCGCAACCGCTGGCTTCGTGGCAGGCCCGCATTTCCTCGTAGGTGCGGTACTTGCCGGTGCCCACGAACAGGCGGGATTGAAAACTGCGCGATCCGATCTTGAGTGGCGGCGTGGTCATGGGGTCCCCGGCTGGCAGACTGCGTGGTCATTTTCGGCAATTCCGCCATGATCGCGCCGATCGCGTTGATCAGCAAGGCGGCAGCACACCCGGCCATTCAGGGCGTTCGCAGCATCGGCGCCAGCACCTCGAAGGCCCAGTTCCGAGCCAGCCAGCCGACGTGGCCGCCGTCATGCCCCAGGCGACGCCACGCTGGCGTCCATGCGATCTGGATGAGGCCCGGTTGCTCGCGAATTCGGCCGTCCGGCGTCTGGAAACCGACCTGCCCGGCGGCATCGCACTTTGATCGATCGATGGTGCCGAATGTGCGGGTGCCAAAGCCGAGGACGACTCGATCTTGCGCACTGTAAAAATTGACAATGCCGCCGCGAGAGCGTTGGAGGGCCTCCGTCAGGTCATAAGTGGGGGAGATGGCCGCGGCAAAAAGAATGATCTGCCCGAGGCGAACGTCCTCCGGCAGGGCGGACGCCACCAGCAGGGCGAGACCGCCGCCGCCGCTGTATCCGATCAACCGAATGGGCCTCGATGGATTCTCGCGGTGCTCGCGCGTGATGCGGTCGGCAATGATCGCGGCCCGCCGTTGATTGGCCTCGAGATCGGAGAGATTCACGAGCGACCCGAACGGTCGGACGCCCCAGTCGATCGCCATGAGGTGGTCGCTGACGCCGCCCTTGATCAGTCCAGCGCGGGCCTCGGCCAACTGCCAGGCCCCACCCTCGACGCCCGGAATCATGACGATTACACCGCGCGTCGGCTCCGTGGCCGGCCAATCGAGACTGACGTCGCTGCACCCTGAGCCCACGACAAGCGTCGCTGCGCCGTGAAGCAGGTACCGCGCCGTCAGCCGCAACGAAAATCGCGACATGGGTGGATGTCCGTGCGCCGGATCAGTGAATGCTGCGCCGGAAAATCGATCAGCGATGCAGCGTATTCTCAATGCGCTCGATGGCGTATTCCAATTCAGAGCCGTCAAACTGCATGGCGACCACATCACCCAAGCGCTTGCCCAGCAGCCGGCGGGCCATCGGCGTCTTGTAGGAATAGACCTTCTTGTTGATGTCGGCCTCGCCGGCCCCCTGAACGGTCACCATCACCGATTCGCCGCCGGTCTTGGGCCGCAGCGTGATGCGTTGACCGATTCCCACATGATCGTCGGGCACATCGTTGGGGTCGAGCACCTTGGCCAGGGCAATCTCGGCGTTCAACTGAGCGAGCCGGGCGCGGAGCAGATCGCGCTCTTCAAGCGCGAACTTGTACTCGGAATTTTCGCTGAGATCGCCCAGGGCCGCAGCCTCGCCGATCGCCTTGGCGTTCTCGCGCATCTTGATGTTGACGAGGTCCTCGATTTCCTGCTCTTTTGACTTGAGCCCGGCCTCGGTGAAGTACAGCACCGACTCGTCATCCCACGGAGCGACTTTCTGCTTGATATACAACTGCGGAAACTGCTCGCGGACGATGGCCATCATCTCGTCGCGCACGGTCGGGCCCAGTCCGTCGGCACGTTCGACCTGGCGGCGAATGGTCATGGCCATGCCCGGTGACTGCGCAGCGATGGTCTCGCGGAATCGGCCATAGTCTTTCGCGGTCAGACCGGCTCGCACGCTGGCGCGCATGTCGTTGACATGCTGACCGGCGGCCTTGCCTTCCGAGAGCCGCGCCGGGCCGACCAACGCCAGGACAAGGTTCAACAACTCGAGCGCGGGCGGAATGCCGAGATCGGTTTTGACCTTCGGTCCCTTCCACAGCCACATGAGCAGATCGGTGTATCGACCCGGGTCAGCCAGCGCCTTGCTGACTGAGTCTCGCAGCAGTTCAACCTTGTCGATGGATTCCAACTGCTTCACCATGCCGTCGATCATGCCGGACGGAGCGAAGAGCACCAACTCCGCGTACAAGGCGGGCCAGCGATCGGGAAACGTCTCTTTCACCTCGTCGAGTGCCAGCGACCAAAGGCGACTGTCTGGAATGGCGGCGACCACGGCCACGGGATTTTTGGCGACGGAGAGCATGTTGACGGCGGCGCCGTGTGCATCGGTCTTGATCGGCAACCCATCGGCGGCAAGCCGCTCGATGACCAGGGCGGTGGCGAATGCCGACGTCGGCTCCTTGTGCCGCATGAACTTGTCAATTTGATCGACCAGGGCCTGTTGTACGCGGTCGAGAAACGGCGTATCGGGGTCGGCCTTGGCAGCGCGGGTGTCGCGAAGGTAATTCTCAAGAATGTCGAGCCACTCCCGCGGGGTCTTGGCCTTTTCGAAAGCTCCCCAGGCCTCCTGCTCGGTCGATTTGCCCACGCGATCGTAGATCAGCATCATGGGCGAGCGGCCCTCGATGCGCAGATTGCGTGACTTCTTCACCGCATTTCGCACCTTGGTCCACCAGTCGGACCATTGGCCCGGGCTGAGGTATTCCGGCACGAGCAGCAGTTTCACCGCGTCGCGATCCATCTGATTGTTGTGGGCGCGCAAGATGCCGATGCACAGCGTGGCCGGATCTTCGTGAATGAGTTTCTTGATGCGCTCGGGATTGAGTTGCCTCAGTGCTCGGAAGTCGTCATCGCCGACGACGTCGTAGTCCTCGATGAGTTCCTGCAAGCCGGCGGTGCGGGTGCGGCGCGGCGTGCGGATTTCCACCTCATCGCCGTTCAGGTCGACCTCGACCACCTCGGCCGCCTCGTCCTCGGTGCGATGCACCAGCAGCGAGCCGACGCTCAGTTTCAGTCCGTTGTCGAGATAGCGCAGTGCACGGCGGACGCTCTTGCCGCTCTTGAGGCCGCTCTTTTCGACCCACGTGTCGAGTTGGGGGTGTTCCTTGTGGGTCTGAACATAGAGGGCAAGGATTTCCTCGCGAAGCTGATCGCCGTCAGGCAGCCGCAGCAACAATCCGCGCCCCAGTTGAAGCGCGTCGCGCGGTCCATTCTTCTGCTTGATTTCGGTGAGCCAGGCCCAGCCCAGGGTCGCGGCCAGATCTCCCTTTCCAGCCTTGACGATGTTGTCAATGACGGGCAGCAGGCGGGCCGGGTCGGCGGATTTCTTCTCGATCAGGCTCAGCCACGTCTTCTCAAGATCCGCCCAGTTCTTTGCCGCGATGTAGGAAACCAGCTTTTCATAGTCCATGGATAACGTCCCACCTCCAATAATTTGAAGCGACGCATTGTGGCATGGCTGGGGCGTTTTGTCGAGACTCCGAATTGACACAGCACTGCCCGGATATGGGCAGTGAGGGCGTCGAAAAGGCAATAATGGTCTGGTTGTGAAAACGACTCGACCCGCCACCCAGCGGACGGAGCGGCAGACTGGTTCGGGAATTACCCTTTGGTGCGCTGTTCGGCGGTCAGCAGCGCATCCAATCGGCCCTTCAACTCGGTGAAGATGCCATCCAGTGCGGCCGTGAGTTCCGACGATCGCTTCGCCCCCGGGGTGTCGCCAAGTCGCTTGGCCTCGTCCTGCTCGAGCTTTCCGGCGCGGGCAAGACTGTCCTTGAGGATGGACTGCGCTGAAGCGACTTGCGCCGGGTCCAACTTGTACCTCGCCGAAAACTTGTTGACGTACTCCTCCCAGGGATGAGAGGTCTTCGTCGACTTGATCATCGCCTCGACCTTGGCCGGCTCGGCCGCAGGCGACGACGGTGTCGTCGATTGATTGTCCGGATTCGCCTGACTGCGTCGGCGATCCCGATCTCCCCGATCCCGGCGCCGTTCGCCATCACGACCCCTATCACGACCGCGATCCCCACGTCGCTCGCCGTCGCGATTCTGCCATTGTGCCCGGCGCTCCTCAAACCGTGCGCGACCCTTGGCTACTTTGTCCGGCGGAAGCAGCTTCTCAACGCGCTCAACCGAGGCCTGCCAGTCGAACGGGTACTTCTCATCGAGCGCCCGCAATTTCTCCTGCAATTCGCGGAATTCAGGATTATCGCGCATCCGCCGCCAATCCGGGCGGCCGCCTTCTTCGCCGGCGTTGCCGCCCTCGCGCGGCTGATTCCAGAACTCGAACATCTTCTCGCGCAGGCGATCCTGCTCGTCGGCGTCGGGGCCCATCAGCGCCCGGCGTTCGGCCTGCATGGTTTCCATTTCCTGCCGGACGACGGCCTTTTCAGTGTCATTCAAGTCGTAATTTCGCGCAGTCATGTCCACCCAGCCTTCGAGGCGGAGGTTTCGCCGCTCGGCGGGACTGGCATTGCGGTATCGCTCCATGCGCTCTCGCCATTGCTGGCGCTCTTCTTCGCTGCCACCACCGAATCGTCCGCCAGGGCCGCCGCGACCTCCAGGTGGCCCCATACGCCGCTCCCGACCGCGACCCTCATTGGGCGGGGTGTCAGCCTGCGCAAGCACCAGCGGAGCCACAAACGTCAGGATGGCAAAAAGCGATGCAACCATGGCACGAGATCCTCATTTCACACGACGCGCGACGGACCAACCATTCGACCCAGTACTGGCCGTAAACGCACGACAGGTGCTAAGACAACCCCAAAACGGGGCGGGGCAAACCAATCGATATGGTAATCATCGCCACAATGGGCTTCAAATCACCCCCGCACGGCGCTGGCTCGCCAGGGCGCCGCACGGAGGGGCAGCCGGCTGCGCGCCTGCAAGCCGACCGCATAGGGTCAACGCCGAAATTGGCCCTGAATTGCAGGGGGTCGCCCAAATTGCATCTTTGTCACAAACACCAAATGGGAATCGGCGGAAAACGCCGGAATCCGGCCCTGGCTATCGCTTATGCGGTGGAATTCGCCGGGTGGGGGCTGGTGCGTGGGTTTTCTGCCGGATCAGTTCAATGAGTTCGCGCATGTCGTCCGGCGGCGGCGCCTCCAGCACCAGCGGTGTCCCGAGGATGGGGTGGGTCACCTCCAGCCGGAACGCATGCAGCATCTGCCGGCGGAACCGCGGCTCGGCGGAGTCGGCGGGATTGCCGGTGATCTGCCGAATCGAGACATGCCGTCCGCCGTAGAACGGGTCGCCGACGATCGGATGCTTGATGTGTGACATGTGTATGCGCAGCTGGTGGGTGCGTCCGGTCTTGGGGAAGAGGTGTACCACCGCGTAATGCTCGTACCGCTCGACCACCTTGTATCGCGTCACCGCTTCCTTGCCGAGCTTCTTCTGGAATGAGCCGCCCAGTCGCTCGGCCAGACCGGTCGCGACGTAGCGATCATGCACATTGGGATGCTTGCCGATGGCCACGCTGATTTCGTCTTCATCGAACTCGGGCGCGCCATGCACCACGGCCATGTAGGTCTTCTGCGTGGTCCGCTGCTCGAACTGAGCCGACAGCCGCCAGTGAGCCTCGTCGGTCTTGGCAACAATCACGACACCTGTCGTGTTCTTGTCCAGGCGATGGACGATACCGGGGCGAAAAGGGTCGTCGCCATGCGAGAGGCTGTTGGCATAGAAAGCGAGGGCGTTGGCGATCGTGCCGCCCTGGGTTTTGCGGGCCGGGTGCATGATGATGCCCGGTTGCTTGTTCAGCCCGATGACATAGTCATCCTCGAAGATGATGTCGAGCGGGATCTCTTCCGGCGTGACGTCGTACGGCTCGGGCGGGGGGAAGACCAGATCGATGACGTCGCCGGCTTCCATTTCGTAACTGTTCTTGGTCGGCTTCTTGTTGACCGTGATGTCGCCCTGCTTGATGAGCCGCTGAATGGTGGTCCGCGAGAGCTTGCGGAAGCGGCCGTGCAGGTACTTGTCGAGGCGTCGCCCCGGCAGGCGGCGGCGGATGATGAGCTGTGCACGCTGAGCTTCGCCCTCGCCCAGCGGAACAGGCCGAGAGAGAATTTCGTCTTCATCACCCTCGTCCTCTTCGACCGTTGCATCGCCACCGACCGCAGCATAGGGATCGACCAGCCCTTCGACTTCGATCGGGGCTTCGTCTTCATCGTCGTAAAAAACCTGCGGCGCGCCGCACGACACGGCCGGCGCCTCGTGCGATGGGTCTCGTTGGGGGTCTGAATCCGGCGATGGCGGTTGCTTGGCGGTCACGGAGGGAGGGTAGCCGCGTTTCGCGGGGCCGTAAACATCCAGCGGACCATGAGGCCGATCAGCGCCAGCCCGGCGACCAGCGTGATAAAGAACAGGATCACGGTGAAAGTCTGCGGCCGTACGTCGGCCGATTCGTAAAGCGCCCGAGCGTGGCGCTCCAGCATGCCGACGCGCACCCGCTCGCGACCGGCCGACATACCCACCAGGATGAAGGCCAGCAGGCCGGCGGGAATCCAGACCGAACCGGGTCGCTCCGGGTGATCCAACCCTCGAAAGAGCGTCATCAACAGGGCGATGGCGGTCAGCACGGCGAGCGCCCACAGAATCGTGCCGGGCGAGTATTGATGAAACGCATGCTTGACGTCGTGAAAGATCGTAACGACAAACCAGATGCCGTCCGCGACTTGTACACAGGTGGCAATGAGGGCGATGAGCAATCCAAATGAAACCACTTTCAACCGCATCTCGTGATCTTGACTTCGACCCACCCGGGCGCGCACCGCAATGAACATTCCGGTCACCGCCAGCGAGCCGATGAGATTGTGCGTCAGCCGTGGCCAGAACATGGGGTGAACGGTCCAACCAGACTGCCGGTTTTCGTGAACCTGTTTCCACGCATCAGGCAGGAGCATCAGCGTCGTGTTCGCGGTGAACATCGCGGCAATGAAAACGCAAGCCAGCGCGATCACCGCCAGCGCAGCCCAATGCAGCACGGAGGGCGGGCGTTGCGCATGATGCGTCGCATCGGCTCCCTGACCGATCGCCGCCTTGGCGACATAGATGCCGTAGAACGCCGCAAGCAGCGCGATCAGAATCGCCAGCCACCACCAGCCCAGCAGGATGCTCGACACAAAAAAGAAGTGTCCATAGAGCACCTGCACAAACAACAGCGGCGCGATGCCTGTGGTGATCGTGAGCGACATGGCGATCGGCCATGCCGAATAAAGGTCGTTGAGCGCAGCGTTCACGTGCGGTCGGGCGCGGCCCAGCATCGTCAGCGGAATTGCGAGCAGGGCGGTGCCCAGCGTCACGTTCATGAAGAGCACGTGCAGAAAGAAAGTCGCCGGCAGTAGCAATTCGAAGAGCCACACCGGCGCCGGCAGGCCGAATTCATCCTTGGGAGGAATGAGTGTGCTTGCAAGCGGAGTACGGGTAGCAGCAGGTTGGGACGCTGCGAGTCGAGCGAAGTCCCCGGGGCGGATCAGCGTAGTCTTGTAGTAGCCTTCCTGCGCAGTTTGCGATGTGGGCCGAAGGTCCAGGTCCCAATAGACCGTCTCTGGCGCGGCAGTAGCTGTATTCGCCAGGCTCGAAGCGATCACGCACACGATCACGACGGCGAATCGCATCATGGCTTGACACCGTTCCGCTGCGATCCCGGACGCGGCTTCGGGGCGATGTTGTTCAGCGAATGCAGATACGCGGCCAGATCCTCCTTGTCGCGAGCGGTTCCCAGAAACGGCGGCATAAAGCTCTTGCGCTCGTGCAGATGCTCGATGTCATCCCGGATGATGTCGAGGCTGTAGGCGACGAGGTGCTTGATTCCATTTGCGCCGGCGTGAGTATGGCACGCGGCACACTGCGCCTGAAAGATCATCTGGCCGCGCTTCTTGCGGCCCGCGGTCGCGAGATCGGTGTCTCCCACGATCCAGGGTGCATTTGAAAGCGCGCCGCCCAATGCAATCGGCATGTATTCCGACTCACGGTCGGCGATGCCATTCGACCACAGGTAATCGCGAATGACATAGGGCTTGCGGATGCCCTCTCGGACGAACTCCATCGCCCCGGTCGTAACCAGCGCCATGGCCGACAGCAGCAGGGCGGTCGAAAGGCTGACGTATTGCTTTCGTCGGATCAGCGTGAAATACGCATAGGCCCCGATCATCAAACTGCACACCACGCCGAACGCGAGGAAGAGCGTCATCGCGATCGCGCCACCTGCGGCCATGATGCGCGAGGCCTCGGGCACCCCGTTGAAATACCACAGCGAAGCCGGCGCCATCAACGCCATCGGCGCGAGGCAATAGGCGGCGTAGTTGATGATCCGCGTGCGCTCCTCGCGCGTGTAGCGATTTGAGAGGTTGACCACCACGCACGCGAACAGACCGGCCAGCGCCAGCGCCGAAAGCGAGCGCAGCATCAGGCTGGGAAAGTAAGTCGGATTGAAGAAGCCGGACCAGAAGGCGGCGTCGTAGCGCTGCGACTCGACCGCCTGCGCCCAATCACCGGGCGTGAGCATGAATGCGAGAATGCCGTTGATGACCACGAGGCTGCCGTAACTGGCGACGGCGTAGATCCACGCAATCGTCAGATGCCGCTTCGGCGCGAGCCGATCCCAGCCGTAGTAGTAGCAGTAGCCCGCGACGATCTCGACGGCGAAGAGCACCCATTCGATGGCCCAGCCCCACACGAAGTTGTGAATGAGAATGCTCGTCGCCCGCGGACTGACCAGGGCGATGGTGAACCAGATCCCGACACCCGAGACGGCCCCGAAGATGAAAGCGAGTAGCACGAGAAAGCGACTGTTGTCACGCAGAAAGCGCAGCACCAGTGTGTCGTTGCGTCGCAGGGCGAGCGTGTGGGCTACCGCGATGAACAATCCGGCCCCGACCGCAAAGTGCGCGACGACGACGTGCAGAATCGCCACGATGGCGATCAGCAATCCGCCGCCGATCTGCGGGACGTCGAAGAAGGGGTAGTGCACGGGTTCGCTGCTCCCTTGCTCACGAATGACGCTGGGTGTTCGTCGCCTGCGACATGATAGCGGGATTGGCGCTTTTGAGGTGCCAGGGTGTCGAGGTGGCAAGGTGCCGAGGCTTGGGAATCAAACGCAATTTGGCGCGTCCAAGCCGGAAGCGCCGATGGCCTTGACTCGAATCCAGTTCAATAGGTTTCGAACTCAACCCAGAAACGACGCTCACCCCTGCTTGGACGCGAGCGTATGATGTCGACGCGATGAGTCCCGACGCTGTGTGCATCAATTGCCGGCGAACGGGTTATGGAAGGAGCCATGCATGTCCGCGATGAGGAAGCCCTTCGGCATTCTGTATATTTTCTTACTCGTCGTCATGGTGGGCAGCTACGTCGCCTGCTCGCAGCACGACGACGCCCCCATCGAGCATCTCGCCGACCCCGATGCGGATGACGGCCATGGACTGCATGCGGTCAACAACGCCCGGCTCCGCGAGATCATGCATGGCCTGAGCGGCCTGGAGATGGAGCGCCTCCAGGCCGACGTCGAAGGCGGCGGCGGCAGAGACGCGGATGCGCGAATCGAACGGGTCGCGCATTCGGCGGCACAGCTCGCAGCCGATGCCCGTGTCATGCCGACCGCGTTCAAGGAGATCCAGATGAACTCCGAGAGCCGCCGGGTCTTCGACGAACTGGCCTCACGGCTCGAACGGCAGTGCAACGAACTCGAGCAACTGGCCCGGCGCCGGAAGACACACGACATGAAAACCAAAATGAACGAGATCACCCGCACATGCAACGAGTGTCACGCCTCATTTCGCGGACCGCAAATGGCGGCCTCTGACCGCGAACCCTGAGACGCCGTGAATTACTCGAATCGCAGGGCTTCGATCGGATCGAGCCGGCTGGCCCGCCACGCCGGATAGAATCCGAAAAATACTCCAGTCGCGAATGCGAACGATAGCGCGATCCCCGCCACCTGGTATGAAAATTCGGTCTCGTAGCCGCGTGTCTCGGTCAGGATGACGCAGAACATCCAGCCGGCGAACATGCCGATGATGCCGCCCAGCGTGCACAGGGCGATCGCTTCAATCAGAAATTGCAGCAGTACATCGCCGGTGCCCGCGCCAATCGCCATGCGCAGGCCGATCTCGCGCGTGCGTTCGGTCACGCTGACCAACATGATGTTCATGATGCCGATGCCGCCGACCACCAGCGAAACGCCCGCGATCATGCGAAGCAGCCACTCGAACTCGGCGCTCGACGCTTCCCGCGCCGCCATCGGCTCGCTCAAGGCGAAGATGCGGAAGTCGTCCGGCTCGCCCTCGCGGATGTTGTGCCGCTGCTGAAGCAGGCGGCGAATCTGGTCTTCAGCGACACTGGGCGGCACGTGGTGCTGGGCGGCGGCGAGGATGGTCTCCGAGATTTCGGTGCCGGCGATCTTCTGCTGAAAAACCGAGTAAGGGAACAAAATCAGATCATCGTTGTCGCGGCCGTTGGCCTGACCTTTGAAATCGAGCACGCCGACAATTTGAAATCGAGCGCTCTTGACCGTGATCTCCTCGCCGACCGGGTTGACGCTGCCAAACAGCTCCCGCGCCGCCGTCTGACCAATGCAGCAGACCGGTCGCTTGGAAATCTCGTCGGCGTCCTCGAGTTTTCGGCCGGCAATCACGCCCCATCTTCGAATGTCGTGGTAGTTGGGAAAGGCGCCGTTCACGCCGGTCGAATAATTGCTGTAACTCGACTTCACCTGAAGTTGCATGCGGTTGCTGGGTGTAGCCGCCCGCACCGCGGGGCACTCGCGCATGATTGCAACCGCGTCATCGCGGGACTGATTCGGTCGACGGGCGACGTCCGCCTTACGCACGCCGCCGCGTGGCAGGCCCCAGGTGCCGATGAACATCCAGTCGTCACCCATCCGGGCAATTTCCTGCTCGACGCGGGTCTTGGTCGCCTGAGCCATGGCCACCAAGGTGATGACCGCGCCGACGCCGATGACGATGCCGAGCATGGAGAGTGCGGTGCGAATCTTGTTCTTGCCGAGGCTGTGGAGGGCTTCGGCGAGCAAAGTGAGGAAGTTCATGCGTTCACATCCAGCGATTGAATCGGATGACCGATTGCCGCAACGTCATCTTAGCGGTTAGGGCGTGCGATTGCGATGGAATGCCGCCGCCGCCCCCTCTATCATCGCCCGCATGTGCGGAATCGCCGGCTACATTCGATCGAAGGGCTTGCTGTCGGGGGACATCCTCCGCGCCATGGCCGCCGCCATCGAACACCGCGGCCCCGACGGCAACGGCGATTGGACGGACCTGGTCCACGGGGTCGCGCTGACGCACACCCGCCTCAAGGTGCAGGACCTGACCGAAGCGGCGCATCAGCCCATGGTGTCGGACGACGGTTCGACCGTGCTTTCCTACAACGGCGAAATCTACAACTTTCCCGAGTTGCGTGCCGAGTTGATCGCGGACGGTGCGATACTCCATTCGACCGGCGACACCGAAGTTCTTCTGGAACTCTGTCGCCGTGATCCCGGACTCGGTTTTCTGCCGCGAATTGTGGGGATGTTCGCATTCGCGGTGTGGCATGCGCCCAGCCGGACGCTGCGACTGGTGCGCGATCGAACCGGCGTTAAGCCGCTGCTGTACGGCGAACTGGCGGGCGGCGGCGTCGCATTTGCGTCCGAGATGGCGGCGGTGCGGCCGGCGCTCGGTGAACTCACCATCGATCCGACCGCGGTGATGCAACTGCTCTCGCTGGGATTCATCGCCGCTCCGCGCACGATTTTTCACCAGGTTCGCAAAGTGCCCCCGGGCCACCTCGCCGCCTATCACGATGGCCGTCTCGATATCCAGCGCTGGGCGCCAGAGTTACCCTACACCCAGTCGCCGCCTCCGACCGACTTCGACGACGCCTGTCGACAGGTGCGCGAAACGCTGGACATCGCCGTGAAGCAGCGGCTGCTCGCAGACGTACCGGTCGGCCTGTTTCTCTCCGGCGGCATTGACTCCGGCGTGGTTACGGCTGTCGCTGCACGGGTCGCCGGTCAGCAGGTCAAGACGTTTTCCGTCGGCTTTCCCGATCAACCGTTCTACGACGAAACGCGCTATGCATACGACGTCGCGCGGATGCACGGCACCGATCACACCGTGCTGCCCCTGACGCTCGACGACGTGCGCGGCATCATTCCAACGGTGCAATCCCGCCTCGGCGAGCCCTTCGCCGACAGTTCCGCATTGCCGACGTATCTGCTCAGCCGATTGACGCGACGGCATGTCACGGTTGCGCTGTCAGGCGACGGGGCCGATGAGCTGTTTGCAGGCTACGCGCGGTACACCGCCGCGACCCTGAATCGCCGGCTCGGCTGGTTCGCGAAGACGCCGCTCTACGGCCTGTCGCGCATGCTGGTCGAACGTCTGCCCGCGCGGCGCGAGACGTGGGCCGGCGCGAAGGTCAGCCAGCTCAAGCGTGCCCTTCGTGCGATGGACCGAAATCCGCTTCGACGATACGCCAATTGGATGCGCACCTGCGACGATCGCACGCTGTCTCGGATCCTCGCCGAGCACGGCCGCACGCCGCAGGTCGTGGACGGATTGGGTCAAATGCTTCATCTGCGGCGTGGCCCTTTCGGAAACAACGAGGATCTGAATCTGCACCTGCGGACCGAATGGCAAACATCGCTGCCCGACGATATGTTGACGAAAGTCGATTTGATGTCGATGGCCCACGCACTCGAAGTGCGTTCACCATTCCTCGATCACCGCCTCGTCGATCGCGTGTTCCCGATGCCGGCCGAATGGAAACTCAAGGGCTTTCGCAAGAAGCACCTGCTTATTGAGGCTTTTCGCGATCAATTGCCCAAGTCGCTTCACAACAGGCCCAAGAAGGGTTTCGAGGTGCCGGTCGGCACGTGGCTGCGCGGCCCGCTCAACGCGATGGCCCGTGAACTAATCGAGAACGACCGCCTCTTCTTCGGGCCACTGCTCTCGCGCGAGGGCGCCTTGAAGACGCTTGCCGATCACAGCACCGGCCGGGCCGATCACAATTTTCACCTGTGGGCATTGGTGTCGCTGCTATCGTGGCAGCAGCAACACGCCCCAAACGTCTCCATTGGCGAGTGGTAGTGCGCGCATTGCAGGGCGCTGCGTGGCGACCGAACGCGGAAGTGGGAACGCGGAACGCGGAATCTAGTCCTCAGTGTTCCGCGTTCCGACTTCCCAGTTCCGCGTTGAACGGAACGCGCAAGGCTGTCCCCTTTTCCGTTGTCAGCATCACTCGGAAACTTGCCCAATTGGCCCCTGGCCCTTTCAATTCCAATATGACCGTGATCAAACCGACACCGCGCGTCTTTCTCGTGGGCCATGCCACCAAGCCCGAAGTCGCCGGGGTTTTTGACCGGGTGCGGGGCTGGTTTGAACAGCGCGGCCTGCTCGTCGGCTCCAACATGACGGGCGAAATCGAACAAATCAACACCACACACCCCGATCTCGTCGTTGTGCTCGGCGGCGACGGCAGCATCCTTTTCGCCGTGCAGGCCATGGGCGATCGCCAGGTGCCGGTCCTCGGCATCAACCTCGGCAAACTCGGCTATCTCGCCGACTTCAATATCAATGAGTTGGAGCAGTTGTTCGACCAGGTGCTGGCGATGCCCCAACTCACCAGCCATCGCATGATGCTCAGCGTCATCATGGCCGAGCCCTCCGGCGCGACCGGTCGCTACCTGGCGGTCAACGACTGCGTCATTCGAGCCGGGGCCCCGTTTCGCAACATCGGCCTGACCGTCGAGGTGGATGGCGCGATGCTGACGACGATCGTCGGTGACGGGCTGATTTTGTCGACACCCACGGGTTCGACTGCGCACAACATGTCCTGCGGGGGACCCATCCTGCAGCCCGACATGGAGGCGATCATCCTGACGCCGATGGGCCCGCACTCGCTGGCTCATCGTCCGCTGGTGCTGGGCCCGGATTCGCGGCTGGTCATCGCCGCGTTGCCTACCAGCGTCGGCGCGCACATGGTGATGGACGGACAGGTGGTCCGGCCGATGCCCGGCGGAACCCGACTGGCGATCCGGCGGGCCGATGTGGCGTTTCAGCACGTGCGCAATCCGACGCGGTCGAGTTGGGAGACGCTCGTGCTCAAACTCAAGTGGGGGCAAAAACTCGTCTAATTCGGCGTCGTCACCGCGATGCCAGTTGTAACACTTATTCAGACGGAAAGCGCATGCGACGAATCACACACATCACAGCAATTGCGTCTTTGATGCTGGCATTCGCGGCAAGCGTCGCTCGCTGCGACGATGTCAAGCCGGTCAATGGGAAGAAGCAGAAGCCCCTCGCGTGGGCCAAGAAGCCCGTGAAGGATTGGCCACAGCTCGTTTTGACCAATGCCGCTTCATTCAAGGGCCATTCGTCCTTGGAGGGTGCAAGCGCATTCCTCTTGAAAACGTCCACCAACGACGTACTGCTCGTCACGGCGCGGCATTTGATCGGCGCGGACGGCGGTGTCGAACCGCCGATTGCTTTGGACGCCTTTGACAAGGCGCTCGCCAAATGGGATGCATTTCCCAGAACGAAGCCCGACAAGAGAGTTGCGGCTTCAGGTCTCGCGCTTTCACCGATGGCTGGAGCAAGACACGATTGGTTGCTGCTTTACGTGAAGAACCCGAAGGGTGATCTGCCGGTGATGCCGCTTCGCGCCCGAACCAAGCGGGCCGAGATCGGCGATGCGGCATACCTGATCGGCGTGCCCTATTCAGATCAGAAATCGTCTCAAAATGTCTACAAAGGAAAGGTCACGGGACGTCCCGGCAGAAACTACTTCCAGTTTGAATTCGAGCCGCCCGTCAAACTGGCTGGCTTCAGCGGAGCGCCGGTGGTGGATGCAGACGGATATCTGCTCGGCATGATGACCACCAGCCCAGAGTCCAAACGCAAGGACGGCTTGCAGACGACTTGCTGGTGTCAGGACATCGCCATGGGGTATTCCCTCTGGAAAAAACAAGACAAACCGCAGCCGGAAGATCCGGCACATGCAGTCAACCTGGCGCTTCCAGAGGGCTGGAAGGAAAAATCATCCGACGCCAAGAATGTTGTGATCAGCGCGGAGTATCCCAAACTGGATGCGTCCATTCAGCTCCAGGCGTTTCCGGCGGCGACCTTCAAAGACGTGCTGGATCTCAAAGCGTGGGCGACGCGCAACAAAAGCGTGAAACTGGGGGATGCCCTGGAGGATCGACGCGAAACCGAATTGGTTTCGATCAAAATGGGTGGAAAGGAAGCATTCGAATACGAGGTGTCCGGCAAGATCGCCGGCTCGGAGATTCGCTACCGAATGATCCTGTTCGAGCGCAACGGTCAATACTGCAATCTGCTCTGCTGGGCGCCCGGCGAAAACTGGACCCAAGTTCAGCCCAGGTTCAACGAAGTGTTCAAGGCGACCAAATAGACGCGGTCTCGGGTTTGCCGGGATTCTGACTCAATCGCGAGTCCCTACGAATGTCAGACCCAGGGAACAGCCCGGCCTTGCCTCCTGCAGGGCGACCGGTTCAAACGAGTCCACCGCCTCGCACGCCAATTCTTCTGATCGCAGGCTCACTTCTGCTGGCAATTGGCGGCGGAGCGCTGGCTTTGCCCTTGTTTGAAAGCGCGCCGCAGTGGGACTGGACGACTCGCACGCCGTCGGACCTCGCCGGCGCGGAGGTCATTGCCGACGTCATTCAAGACGATTCCGGTGGCTTCCACCTTCAAGCGCAAGGTGCCAGGCCCATTAGCCTGATTTCTCCGCCGTTGGTAGGAGTCGCGTCGGGCCGACCCTGTGTGGAGGCGACAATTGCTCGCGTCACCGACGCGCAATCTCCCGGTGCAACGCCGGAGCCGGTCACGGTCAATCTCTTCTGGCAGTATGCGCTCGGCGAGCCCTTCCGGATGGAAGCCGCCAACGCGGATCTTGACCGAAGGGGGGAGCCCGCGCGAGTTCTCTTCACGCCGCCGATTGATGCCGCCGCCCTGCACCGCATCGGAATTCAAGTGACAGGTGTGGCTCATATTCGAATCCATTCCATTCGAATGATTGAGATGGACATGGGCCGGCGGTTGGGGCGGGTGATGCGCGACTTGTCGACGCCCGAGGCGTTCGGAAGCGAATCGGTCAATTTTTTCAAGGGGGTTAGCCTCCTGGGCCGCGGGCTTAACTACTATCTTGTCGCACTCTTGTTCGTGATCTTTGGAATTGTCGTCTTGGAGAGTTGGAAACACCGGCGTCGGCTCACGTGCGCGAAAGTCATCATTTCGGTATTGATTCCGTGGGCGCTTGGTGACGCATTTTTCTCGACACAACTCGTCAGGCGGGCCGTCGCGGAATCAGGCGCACTACGCGATTTGGACTCCGATGCGGCGATCCGCGCCGTCTATGGCGACAACGTGGGCATCGCCGCCGAGTGGCTCCAGATCATCCCGCGGGGCTCGCGTGTCTGCGTGCTCGCCAGCGACGGCACGACCACCACGCATCGGCTCGCCTATCTGTGTGTGCCGCGCATGATTCCCGTTGTTCGCCCGCAGGATGCGGAGTTCATTGTCTTGCTGGATGGCAAGGCCGGCCTTCGAGATGAACGTACTTTGGTCCTGAGCGAATCGAGTGAGACGGTGCCGATTCGGATAATTGCACGCTGGCCCGGCGGGGCCTTACTGGAAAGAGTGCCCGATTGACCGAGCTTTGGACAATCACTGCGATCCTGGCGCCATGGTCGATCGGCATCGCCGCCGGTCGATGGGCGCGCGTCGGGTGGGGAATGGCCATTGCCCTTGGATGGCTTGTCGGTCAGGCGATAGTGATGTTTGCGGCGTATTTCCTCATGGCCCATGTGGGCGCTTCGGCGATCAAACCCGCGGCTGTCACGATGCTTGCTGTCGGCTGCGCGGCATTCGCTTGGATGTCGATGCGGACCGGACGTGTGAATCACGCTGCGAATGAACCGTGCGAGGCCGAACTACGCATGGCTGCGCAGAAACGGACACCCTGGACCGCGCTGGAGCGAGTCTTGCTGGGAGTCTTGATGGTCAGCATCGGCGTCAAGGCCCTCAGCATGGCCGCCTCAATCGCATGGAATCCGGGCCGGTGCGAGGATGCGCTGGCGTATTGGTTGTTCAAGGCGAAGTCCGTAACCCTGCTCGGCCAGGTTCCGCTATCGCCCGATCATCCGTTCTACCTCGGCGGCTCAAATCCCAAATACCCGATCTACCCCAGCATGATCGCGGCGTGGATTCCGCTCGTCGTCGGCGAGTGGCACGAAACGCTGTCAGTGCTGCCATGGTTGATGACGTTTGTCATGCTCCCTGTCCTCGCTGCCTCAGTCCTTCCCAACAGAACGCCGCGGCTGATTCGCCTCATGGCCGCCTATCTCATTGGCTCATTGCCGCTTGCGGCCATTCACGTCTTTCGTCCCGGTTATGTCGATTTGATATTGGCGTCGTTTCTCATGGGCGCGCTTGGGTTGATGCTTCAACACCGAGAGCAACCGCGGCATAGCACGCTCCTGTTGGCGACACTCCTTTTCATTGCTGCCGCTTGTACGAAGCGCGAAGGCGCGATGGCGGTTGCCGCCGCGTTGACGATTCTTGTTCCGTTTGCAATGTTCAAACAGCGACAAACGCGTGGAATTTGGAAGCCGCTCCCATCCTTGCTTGCGACGGCGGCCGTGACCGGAGTCGTTGTCTTCTTGCTGATGGACCTGTCCGACGTATCAGGCGATGCCGGTCGATGGGCCTACCATCCAGAGGCATGGGCCGCCATCTGGCGCCACGCGGTCGAATGGCCTTCGTTCTCGTTCTTCATCCCACTGGCGTTAGTCGTCGCGGCGACCATGCTCGTACTTCGGCGCGACGCCAATGCCTCTCTCACGTTCGCCTTGTGCCTCGCCTTGTTCGGCTACGCTGTCAGTCCGTTTCTGCTGACCGACAACGTGCGCTTCGCGTTAAATGATCAGACACCGTCCCGACTGTTCCTGCAAATCGCGCCCGCGATGGTCATCGCCCTCGCGTATGGAATCCAAAGGGGAACAACATGTCCGGCACCTACGAATTGACGCTCCGCGGCGAGTTTTCCGCGGCCCATCAGATTCGCCTCTACGATGGAAAATTGGAACCGCTGCACGGCCACAACTGGCGCGTCGAGGTGGACCTCGCCGCCGATCGGTTGGACGCCATTGGCGTGGTGGCCGACTTTGTCGCACTGGAGCGGCAACTCAAGCACGTACTGGCCGGCCTGCACGACTGCTTCCTGAACGAGCATCCCGACCTGGCCGGCGTCAATCCGACGACGGAGCATGTGGCTCGGACAATTGGGAAACGGTTTGCCGACGGCCTGCCCGCGGCGGTCAGGCTGAAGCGGGTCAGGGTCTGGGAAACATCGAACTGTGCTGCGGCTTATCTGCCGGAATAGACGGAAAACCCGACTGGATATTGCGAATGTGATGCAACGGTCCGGGGCGGCCGATAGAATACGGGGGCCGGAAATTATCCGGACATTCATCGGGATCGGGAGCGACCGCACGTGCAAGTCTGCCAGAAATGCAAGAAGCAGAACGCGACCGTTCACCTGACCGAGATCGTCGACAAACACGGACAGAAGCGCGAGCGGCACCTGTGCAACAACTGTGCCGTCGAAGACGGCATCATGGGCCCGCAGGCCGTGCCGGTTCCGCTGAATCAAATGCTGGGTGCGCTGATCAAGGCGCAGCCGGCCGTACAGGAACTCGCCTCGCTCGCCTGTCCGCATTGCAAGTTGACGTTCGTTGAGTTTCGCAACACCGGCCAGCTTGGCTGCCCGCACGATTACGACGCCTTCGAGAAGCACCTCGTGCCGCTCATCGAACGGGCACACGAAGCCGCCAGCCACCACGTGGGCAAGATTCCAAGACGCCTCGATGAACCCCGCGCCCCGGCCGACGACCTCAACCGCTTGCGCGGCGAATTGAACAAGGCCGTTCTGCACGAACAGTTCGAGAAAGCCGCACGCCTCCGCGATCAAATCAAGACCCTGGAGAGCCAGGGATGACCGTCAGCGACCTGATTGGCAAGAGCGGCGAATGGTTACGCGGCAGCGGTCCGATGAGCGACATCGTGATCAGTTCGCGCGTTCGGCTCGCCCGAAATGTCGCGGGCTATCCGTTCCTGTCGAAGGCCACGCCCGAGCAGCGTGAAGAACTGACCACCCTGATTCGATCCAACGTCGATGGGGCGGCGACCGCCGGCGAATGGGCCTACATCGACGTCGATCAACTCGATCCGCTGGACCGCCAGGTCCTCGTCGAGCGACACCTCATCAGCAAGCCGCACATGGACGCCAGCGGCAGCCGCGGCGTAGCGATCTCCCGCAGCGAACGTGTCAGCGTCATGGTCAACGAAGAGGACCATCTGCGACTGCAGGTCATTCGCAGCGGCCTGCAACTCCACGAAGTCTGGGACGAGATCGACGCCATCGACGACCAGATCGAAGAGCGCATCGACTTCGCTTTCCATCCCCGATATGGCTATCTCACCGCCTGTCCGACCAACGTCGGCACCGGCATCCGTGTCTCGGTCATGCTGCACCTGCCGGCCTTGAAACTGACCAACGAGATTGAGCGCGTTTTCCGCGCTGCCAAGGACATGCGGCTGGCCGTCCGCGGCTTCTTCGGCGAAGGCACCGACGCCACCGGCGACTTCTTCCAGATCAGCAACCAGACCACCCTCGGCCGCACCGAAGAGGAGATCATCGACGACTTCAAGCACCAGGTCATTCCCAAGATCATCGACTACGAGAATCAGGCCCGCCGGGCGCTAGTCCATGACCGGGCCGTAGCGCTGGATGACAAAATCTGGCGGTCCTACGCGGCCCTTTGCTATGCCCGCACCATCAGCAGTGACGAAACCCTGATGCACCTGTCGCACCTTCGCCTCGGCGTACACCTCGGCCGAATCAAGGAGTTGGACATTGCCGCAATCAATGAAATCTTCCTGTTGACGCAACCGGCCCACCTCCAGAAGATGTCCGGTACGCGGCTCACCGGAGAACAGCGGAGCGCGGCGCGGGCCGAGTGCATCCGTCGCCGATTGGGCCGGATTTAGGAATCCATCGCGCCGGTGGCCCACGACGCGAACGCGAGTGGGATGGCGACGGGAACGACCATGATGCAACTCGGCACCATCGGCCCGTTCGGATTTGACGATTTCAATCCCCCCGAAATACTCGGCCTCTATGCCTCGGCCGGCTGCAAGGTCGTGCAGGCCTATCGCAATCGCAGCCGGAACATCACCGCCGGCGAGATTCGCACGGTCTGTGCCGATGCCGGTTTGACCATCGATTCGCTGCACGGTCATTTCGGCGACGACCTCGATCCATCCAGCGAAGACGAGACGATTCGAACCTACACAGTTGACTTTTACGCGTTCGAGGCCGACTTCGTGCGGCAACTCGGCGGCGACATGGTCGTCGTTCACCCGTCGCCGGGTCGCATCCCCGAGGGCGATCTCGAAAAGCGCTACGCACAATTGCGCAAGTCGTGCGAGGAACTGGCCGAAACGGCGACTCGACTCGGCGTGCGCTTCGCGTTTGAAAACATGCCGCCGTACCACCCGGTCGGCGGCGATGTGCCCCGACTGGTTCGGGAAATCGCGGCGGTCGACAGCGACAAGATCATCTTCCTGCTCGACACCGGTCATGCCCACATGACCTGCGGCATCGACGTCGCGATTGAAGCGGCGGGGCGTCACTTGAAATATACGCACGTCCACGACAATGACGGCAGGAACGACACCCACGTCCTGCCGTATCGCGGCACGCTCCCCTGGGATCGACTCTCCAGCGGTTTCGCACGAATCGGCTACGACGGTGTGTTTCTGCTCGAGGTCTTCGAGAAGGCCGACGATTTGCGCAGGCTCTTCACGGAAGACTGGAAGCGCAGCATTCAGGCCATCTTGGCAGGTCAAACGCCTAAGCCGATTCGACACGTCTGATTGCGCCCGATTCGCCGCGCCTGTTAATCACAAGATGTCTATTGGTTTTCCTGATGCGCCGAGGGATTGATGCCGCGCTGAATCATCGCGAGCCGCTCGCGGTGAGCATGCTGCATGCGCATGATCTGCTGCACGGTCATTCCGATCACCACGATGATCGAAACCCATGCCCACCAAGGAATGCTGCTCAGAAAACTCCACAGGTTCGCGTCCGCCAGGATCGTCATCTGCCACCCTTTCATGATTGAATCCACCGTACGAGAAGGGTATTGCCCGCCGCATGACGAATATTATCGATTTCTGAGGGACTTCGAAAGGCGGTGGCTCTCATGGACCGCTTCGCGATCCGACGATCCCGGCCCTGCCCGCGGGCCTCTGCACATCCGTTCCCGGGCCGTAGAATTCATCACCCTATGACCGCAGACCGTACGCCAGACTGGTTCGACCTCCGCATCCTGGCCCCGCATTTCACGCCGCATGTCTGCAATTGCCTGGCAGAGGGAGATCTCGAGTACCTTCGCAACCAGCTCACCCGGCATTTATTCGATCAATACGTCCTTCCCGGCCAGGACATGTACGACGCGCACGGCTTCTTCCTTACGCTCCGTAAGTGCTTCGGCTTGGGCGACAGTTTGCCGCCGCAATGGGAGGGGCTGGCGGACCGTATTCAGTCCGTGCTGACGGCACGCCCATCACATCGCGCCGCGATCATCCTCACATCGACAGACGTAATCATGGAGCGCGACTTCTCGCAACTCATGACATTCGTCAACGTCATCAACGATCTTGCCGAAATGGCACGATCCGCCGCGCACCGTGTGCAACTCTGTCTATTTCTGACCAGCCACGATGCCGGGTTTCCGTCCGTGGATCCGGTCGCACAGCGTCGCGCACAAACCCATCGTGGTCTGAAAGTGATGGAAACCGATATCGCGCCCTTGCCGTGGTCGCTCCCGCGCGAGTTCACACTTGCGGCGCAACATCACTACACGATTCCCCCGGCAGCCTGGCATTACCTGTCGTGCGGCCACGTCAGTCGCGGCGTCGAAGAGCCCTGGCATGCGTTCGAACAGAGCGACATGCTGACATTTGTATCCGCACAGGGTGGCTGGCCCTGCCTCGAAGGCGTCTTCGCCCGCACGCGCGCGGGCATGACCCTGGTCGGCATCCGGCACGAGACCGACCCGGACCGATTTCACATCCCAGCCGATGGTGAGGACCCGTTCACGCTGTTTCGCGGCCTCTGCCAGCGACTCGCAGCCTGGCAATCCAACCCTCACTCGCCGTGCGGCGATTCCGGGCCTTCGCCGCAGTCCTAGACTTGCAATGCCTGCAGGGTTGGAACTCTGCGGCTCTGGCCGAACACCCAAGGGAACAAGGCTCCATCAGCGTCCGAGAAGGCAAATCCAGCCCGAATGGGCGACTGAAACCCGTATTTCGCTTGAGTTGAACCGACCCGCCGGGGATAATCTGAGGACGACATGCCGGCGCGCAGTCGCCCTAAGTCCAGCCTGCGAAAGGGCTAGCGCGCCCACAAGCCCCGCTGCATCGCCTTGACAAGGCCGTTGGCTCCGCTACAGTAAGCGGTTCGGCTGGAAGCGATGCGGCGAGTCCGCGCCCGTGCATCGCTCTAACCGGAGGTTTGACCGTGAATCGTGGAATGTTCACAGCCATGGTGGCCCTTGCGGCGATGTTTGCATCGGCGCCGGTGCTACGCGCCGACGAACTCAAGCCCAACCCCACGCCGGTCAGTTGGGAACTTCAGGTCAAGACCACGACGCCGATGCGAATCAACGTCAGCGGCAAGACCTACTGGTACATGTTGTACACGGTCGTCAATAACAACGGCGAAGACGTACCGTTCCATCCGGACATCGTTCGAGCCAACGAGATCGACACCGAAATGCCGGTCGACCTGGCCGCGAAGAGCCCGCAGGCCGCGTCGAGCCTGACCGTCGATCCCGCCATCGTCGGGCCTAGCACCAGCCTCTTCGATGCCATCAAGAATCGCCACGCCAAAACGCACCCCTTGCTCGTCACGCCGGTTAATGCCATCGGCACGCTGAAGCAGGGGGCGGACAACGCCGTGACCAGCGTCGCGATCTTTCCCGACTTGGATCCGCGCGTGAGTCAGTTCACGATCTACTTCGGCGGCATGTCCGGCGAACGCATTACCCGCCCGAATCCGCTTTACGATCCGAAGGCGGCAGCCGCGGCCAAGGCGCGCGGCGCCAAACCGGATGATCCGGCGTTGCAGCGCGTCTTCGTCATTCAGAAGACCCTGGCCATGCCCTACACGCTTCCCGGCGATGTAAACACTCGTCGGGCCGCCACGCCGGTGCTCGGCCGAATGGAATGGGTGATGCGCTAGGCGCGAACGAATTGGACTTTAAGATTTCAACAGTGAGGCAACATCATGGCACATAAAAAGGGACAGGGCTCCAGCCGCAACGGGCGCGACAGCGCTCCTCAGTTTCGCGGTTTGAAGCGATGGGAAGGCGAATTCGTCAAGGTCGGCACCATTCTGGTTCGGCAGTGCGGCACGCCGTTCAAGCCGGGCATGAACGTGGGCCACGGCCGCGACGACACCTTATTCGCCCTGAAGGACGGCAAGGTGCTCTTCACCGGCCGGCGCATCAGCATTGAGCCGGTGGCGGCCGCGAACTAAATCGGCGTCGCTGCGGAATTTTGAAACACACTTGGAAAGCCCCGGCCCCGTCTGGCCGGGTTTTTACTATGCTCTTCGTCGACGAAGCCATCATCAACGTGAAGTCAGGCAAAGGTGGCGACGGCTGCGTCAGCTTCCGGCGCGAGAAGTACATCAACAAGGGCGGTCCCGACGGCGGTGATGGCGGCCACGGCGGCAGCATTTTTGTCGTGGCCGATCCGCACGTCTCGACACTCGTCGATCTCAGCGGCCACCACCATTGGAATGCCAGGCCCGGTCAGCCGGGTGGGGGCGCGAATTGTTCAGGCGCCGCGGCCGACGACGTCGAGATTCACGTCCCCGTTGGCACCCTTGTGTACGACCGCAACAGCGGGTCCCTTCTGCGCGATTTGTCCACCGAGAATGCCCGGGTCTGCGTCGCCAAAGGCGGTCGTGGAGGCCGGGGCAACGGTCGCTTCGCAACCCCGACACATCAAACTCCGCGAACATTTGAAAAGGGCGAAGAAGGCGAAGAGCGCTGGCTCCGCCTCGAGTTGAAGCTCATTGCCGACGTCGGCCTGGTCGGCCTGCCCAACGCCGGCAAGAGCACGCTGCTGTCGCGCATCAGTCGCGCACGCCCCAAGATCGCCGAATACCCATTCACCACGCTCGTGCCCAATCTCGGCATCGTCGCGCTGAGCGGATATCGACGGTTTGTCGTAGCCGATCTGCCCGGACTGATCGAAGGCGCGCACGAGGGCGTCGGCCTGGGCCAGACCTTTCTGCGGCACATCGAGCGGACGCGCCTCATTCTGCATCTGATCGATCTATTCCCCGCCGAAGGGCAGCCCGACCCGATCGCCGCCTACAAGATGATCCGCACCGAATTGGAGGCCTATAGTCCCAAGCTGGCCGCCAAACGGGAACTCGTGGTGGCCAATAAACTCGATCTCGCGTTAGAGGACACGCCCGAAGAACTGACACGGCTTCGGCAAGAATTGGGCGTGGAAGTCCATGCGATTTCTGGCGTCAGTGGAATGGGGTTGGAATCCTTGACCAATCGCATCTGGGAGCTTCTCGAAGAGGAGCGCACCGCATTGCCCGAGCTGGACGTCTCCGCCCGCCGATAACCAAACGTCCATCGCCGACCCCTCAATAATCCCAACGCCACGACCACTCTGAGCATCACGCCAGTTCATGCCGCGCGGTCGCTACGATCAGACTTTCTTCACATTCGCCCAACCTCTCAATCCCACCGGTGTCATTTTATCAGCCGCCCGATTTCCGACTCGTCCTCGCCGAGCGGCGGCACGGTGCTTGCCTGATTGACGGTCACGTCGAGGTCCTGCGCGGCGTGCGCACGACGCCTTTCGACCAGAGTTCTTGACCGCGCTGCATCGCGCGAGAGGGGAGATACATGATGAAACGCAATCGGTGGACGGCCATGTTGCTGGCCGGTCTGGCGGCGATGTCCGGCGCGGCGGCTGCGGCCCGGGCGCAGGTCGGCGAGCCGACTGGCTCATTCGGGATCAAGATCACGCACGGTGGAACGACCGTCGTCGACAATCCCAACGTCATCGTGCCTGCGGATTTCAAACTGTCCGATGGCGACGGCGAGGATTTCGTTCAGATCGGAACCATTGGACCGATGAACTCGCCGATCATCCTGAAAATGGTGACCGACGACGATCCGAATTTCCGCATCAGCCACTGGTACATCGATGTGCCGGCCTCGCTCGGCAACATCAATCTGCCGGGGCCGACGTCGTTGTTCGATCCGAGCAATCCGTCGACCATTGAGGTGGAGATCACCAATCTCGCGTTTTCCAATACCACGAATGTGACGCCACTGGTCGTACCGAACAATACGTACGCCACGGCATTCATGCGCGATCTGGGCGGCGTGTTCTACAACATGCCGCTGGGCAAGACCACCGGCTTTCCCGGCCCCGGCACACAAGTGCAGGTGCAAGGGGAGTCATTCTTCGACGGTGATCCGTCGATGTACAGCTTCACCGGGTCCAATTTTGGTCCAACCGCAAGCTGGAAGTGGAGCGGCATTCCGAATCCCGGAGCCGGCACGACGACCAACAACGGCATCAACCCGAACGCGCCGAGTTTCGGTAACGGCTATGTGTTTGAACTGGGTCTCGGCGTTTCGTTCGTCGGCGTTCCCGAGCCCGGCACGTTGACATTGCTAGGGGGCGCTGCGCTGACGCTGTTGCGTCGCCGACGGCGCGTCCGCTAGCCGTCCCAAGATCCTCCAAGCCAGAAAACGACCCATCTCGCCAGGATGCGATCAGCGGCGCTTGCAGACATTCAGTCTGCAAGCGCCGTCTGCCGTGTGTGTCGATTCGCCACGTCTCGTAGTTAACCTTGAAAGACGTATTTCTGTGATATAATTGCAGAGGTGGCCGACATCGCCGTATCGAACGTCTGCGGCCGGAGGTAGCGAATGATCAGCGGTTCGGATGTATTTAAGGGCGTCATTCACGGGCGAGTGATCGAATTGGAGGAATCCCCAAATCTTCCAACCGGCCAGCCGGTGACAGTCGTCGTTCATCCGGCGAATGGGCATACCCAGTCTGCACTCGGCGAGGGGCTGCGTCGATCAGCAGGCGCTTGGTCCGACGAGCCTGACGCACTCGAGCAATACCTTCGTGACACACGCCAATTTAGGAAACAGGATCGCCAGGCCCTTGAACCATGAGCTTTCTGGTTGATACTGACATCTGCGCTGCCCATCTCAAGCAAAAGGGCATCGTCACCAATCGATTCCTGCAATACTCGGGTGGACTCCACATCTCGACAATCAGTCTGGGTGAGCTATATGCGTGGGCGCTGCGAGGCAATGCACATCCCAGACGACTTCAGGGATTGAACGAAATGCTCAGCGATATGAGTGTGCTTGAAGTCACGCGGCAGGTTGCCGAATCGTTCGGCAGACTTCAGGCAGTACTGCTGGATATCGGAAAACCAGCGCCGGGCATGGACTTGATGAATGCGGCAGTAGCGTTAAGCCACAACCTGACGCTCGTAACCCACAACACACCGGACTACGCCAACGTGCCGGGGCTTCGCATGGTGGATTGGCTCGTGGACTGAAGTCAAAACCCGCCGGCTCTCAGGATTTTCGTTTGGAAAGCAACGCCTTCGCCGCGGGCGAATCGTCCATCGGCAACACGGTGCGGTGAAACCCTTCCAATTTGGCGAGCGCGCCGGCGACGGCGGGGGCCGTTGGCACGAGACCAATCTCGGCGATGCCGCGGGCGCCGTAGGGACACTCCGGGTCCGGCTCTTCGACCACGATCAACTCCATTGGCGGCATCTGATGGGCCCGCAGCACGCCGCAACTCTTCACGTCGTCGCAGACCAGCCGCCCGTTGTCGTAGTCAAATCGCTCAGTAAGAGCATAGCCCAGGCCCATGTGAATGGAGCCTTCGAGCTGCCCGGTCAGCAGCGTCGGATTCATCACGCGGCCGACGTCGTGTGCGGCGATGAATTTCTCGATGCGGCCCGTTTCGTCGAGAATGCACACCTGCGTTGCAAATCCGTAGGTCAGGTGTGTCTTGGGGTCTTCGACGGGCGCGCCGAATTTGTCGGTGGGATAGCACTTCCATTCGCCGAGGTATTTGCGGCCGCTGAGAGGCAATAGCGAATTGCGATCGACGCGCTTCGCCGAGATTCCATTCTCAGTCAGGTCGGCGTTGAGTTTCTTGCACGCGTCAATGACCGCGTGGCAGGTCAGCACCGTGCCGCGGCTGCCGGTGGTCTGGCCGCTGTCGAGCGGGTCGATGGTGTCGCACGCGGCGCGGAAGAGCGCCGCCGGAATGCCGGTCTCCTCGACCGCGGTTTGAATCGCAACCGTGAACAGACCCTGGCCCATTTCGGTGTGACCGGTGCGAAGCAGAATATGCCCATCGGGCTCAATCGTCAGACTGGCGCGGCCGATCTCGGGCAGGCCATTACCGATGCCGACATTCTTGATGCCGCAGGCAATGCCCGCGAACTTCGCAGCGCGGTATTGATCCCGCACGGCAAGCAGTGTCTTTTCCAGCCCAATCGGCTTGGTCAATCGCTGACCCGTACAGAAGCGATCGCCCTGGCGGAGGATGTTCCGCCAGCGAATCTCCCAGTCGTCGCAGCCGACTTTCTCGGCGATGCGATTCAGTGCGCCTTCGATGGCGAACGCCGCCTGATTGGCGCCGAATCCGCGCATCGCCCCATTGGGCGGGTTATTGGTGTAGACCGCCTTGGACTCGATGTCGATATTCTCGCACTTGTACGGCCCGATGGCGTGGCCCGCGGCACGTTCCAGCACCTTTGCACCGACCGAGGCATAGGCGCCCTTGTCCCCGACAATCCGGGCACGCACCGCCGTCAACCGGCCCTGATCGTCCGCCGCGACTCTCAGATGGATTCGCACCGGATGCCGCTTCGGATGCACGCGCAGGCTCTGCTCGCGCGTCAGTACGCACTTGACCGGTTTGTTGACCAGTGCCGCGCAGAGCGCCGTCTGTGCCTGCACCGACATGTCCTCCTTGCCGCCGAATGCGCCGCCGTTCGACACCAGTTCGCATCGGATCCGTTCGATCGGCCAGCCCAAGACACCAGCAATTTGACGGCGGTCGTCATAGATGCCCTGGCCCTGCGTAAGGACATGTAAGCCCTCCGTCGTCGGCCATGCAATCGACGCCTCGGGCTCAAGAAACATGTGCTCAATACACTGAGTTTGCCAGGTGTCTTCGATAATGTGCGCCGCTTTCGCGAACGCCCCGTCCGTATCGCCGCGCACCAGCGCGGCCCGCGAGAGCAGATTGCCGTTGGGGTGAATCTTTGGTGCATCGGGCTTGAGGGCGTCATCGGGCGTCGTGACTGGCGTGCGCACCTCGTAGTCGATCTCGATCAACTCCGCCGCCCGGCGGGCCGTCTGAACGTCGTGGGCGACAACAAACGCCAGCATGTCGCCGACATACCGCGTCTCCTCGCCGATGGCGACGAACACCGGCCAGTCCGGCGTAATGAGACCGACGTATCGATTGCCCGGCACATCGGCCGCCGTCACCACGCGCAACACGCCCGGTTCGGCCATTGCCGCAGTTGTGTCAATTCCCTTCACCAGCGCCCGCGGATGATCCGAAAGCCGTGGCGCCGCAAACACCATACCGGGCACCTTCATGTCATCGATGTACCGCCGACTGCCGAGGGTCGCCTCGTGTCCAGTGAACCGGTGTAGCGGCTCGCCGACCCGGCCGATGCAGCCGTTCTCGGGCATGGGTGCGCCTTGGCGAACCTTCGCCAGCAGATCGATCGCGTCGACAATTTTTGCATAACCGGTGCAGCGGCAGAGATGCGCCCGAAGGTCAAGTTCGATCTCGCCGCGCGTGGGTGCCGGCGACTTCTCGCACAGAGCATGCGCACGCACTGCGATGCCGGGGATACAAAAGCCGCACTGCACGCCGCCGGCATGAACAAAGGCGTCTGCAATCTGATGACGCTCGTTTTCAGGCAATCCTTCGAGCGTCGTCACGGTCTTGCCGGCGACGCCCGACGGCTTCAATGTGCAAGAAAGCCGCGGCTTGCCGTCGATGAGAATCGTGCAGCAGCCGCACTGGCCCATCGGCTGGCAGCCGTTTTTGGGCGAAATGATGTCGAGATCGTCGCGCAGCACATCGAGCAGCGTCTGATCTGGAAGGGGGGTGACAGAGATGTCGCTCCCGTTGAGCACAAATTGGACGGCGGTCGAAGTGGCAGCGGGGGCATCCTTCATGGTGCATTCCATCATAGCCCAGTCGGGCCGTGTCTCCAACCGGGCCAGTCATTTCGGGCGCCACGCAATCGCCGCGTCCGGGAAAGCGCACGACCACAGGACATCATCGACCATCACGTCGACGCGGCCCGCATCCACCCAAGCGCCGACCATTCCCGGTTAGAATCGAACCATCATGGCGGAACTCGTGCCGGCACCGTTCGCTGATCTCGTCACCCGTCTCCATCGGGAGCCCAGGGTGCAGGATCGGCTCTTCGAACTGGACCGCCGGAAGTGGTGGCTGCCCGAATCGGGCGGGCCGGACTTGTCGGTCGCATTTCACGGACATCGCGCCGGCAACGCCCTCGGTCCCGCGGCCGGGCCGCACACCCAGATGGCCCAGAACATACTCCTGTCTTACATCGCCGGCGGGCGCATCCTCGAACTCAAGACCGTGCAGATCAACGACCGGCTAACCATTCCGCGGCCCTGCATCGACGTCACCAACATCGGCTACAACGTCGAGTGGTCACAGGAGCTGCGCGTCGAGCAGTCATTAATGGAGTACGTCGCCGGGTCGATGCTCATCGAAATGTTCCGCGCCAGCGAGGAACTGACCGGCGGCCGGCTGGCTGGCGCGGCGGGGGGCTTCGTGCTCGATACGAGCGTCGGTTACGACCTGGCCGGCATTCAAAGCGACAAGGTGCGGGCATTCCTGAATGGCATGCGCGACGCGCGGCCCCTTGTTGAGAAACTACGCAAGGAGATTCCGCGCGAGTACGCCGCGGCCCGCGATTTGGACTATCAAACCAACTTGTCCGACAGCATCACGCTCTCGACCTTCCACGGCTGTCCCGCCGACGAGATCGAGCGCATCTGCGAGTTTTTGATCGGCGAATGCGACTTCGACGTCATCGTAAAAATGAACCCGCCCATGCTGGGAAAGGAGCGGCTTGAGCAACTGCTGCACGATGTGCTCGGATACACCGAGTTGACGGTGAATCCCACGGCCTACACCAGCGGGCTGGCGTTCGACGAGGGAGTCGAATTGTGCCGCCGCATGACGGCGTTTGCCGCGGCCCGCAAGCGGCGATTCGGCGCGAAGTTCAGCAATACGCTTGAAGTGCTGAACCACCGCGACTTCTTCACGCCCGACAACAAGGTGATGTACCTGTCGGGTCAGCCGCTGTTCGTCATCACCCTGACGCTGACAGACGTCTTTCGACAGGCCGTGGGCGCCGATCTGCCGATCTCATTCAGCGCCGGCATCGATCAATTCAATTTTCCCACAGCCGTCGCATGCGGATTCGTGCCGATCACCGTCAGCACCGATCTTCTGCGACCGGGCGGATACGGCCGAATGGGGCCGTATCTGCAGCGTCTGGCATCAGAAATGAAATCCGTGGGGGCGGCCAACGTTCAGGAATTCATCATCAAGCGCAGCGACTCGGCTGGTGATGCAGGGTCAGCCGCTCTGAAAAACACTTCAACTGCAGCCGACGCCGCCCGCAACGATCCTCGCTATCGCGCCGCGGCGAATCGAAAAGTGCCCACCCGCATCGACTCGCACCTGACCACCTTCGACTGCATCACCTGCGACAAGTGCCTGCCGGTCTGCCCCAACGCCGCGAACTTCACCTACCCGTCGCCGATCCAGTCATTTGACTATCACGATGTTGTCGTCCTGCCGGACGGCTCATGGAGGCAGGGAGCGAAACGCCGATTCGAAATCACCAAGGACATGCAGATCGCCTGCCTGGCCGATTTCTGCAACGAATGCGGCAACTGCGACACCTTCTGCCCCGAGTACGGCGGGCCTTATATACAAAAACCGAGTTTCTTCGCGAGTTTCGAATCGTGGAATGCCACCGGAGCACGCGATGGATTTGTAATTGGCGGAAAGAAAGGAATCACTTTTCTTTGCGGTCGAATCAAAGGCGCGAATCGCACTCTGTGGCATAAGCTCGACAAATCGACTGTTCAGTGGGGTTTTGACGACGGAACAGTGATGTTAGAGATTCAAGATAAGTACTTTGATATTCACGGAATCGGTCGTGCCAATACCCTGACGGCCGCCCACACCGTCGACATGGGCGAGTTCCATTCCATGCGAATTCTGCTAGCCGGCATTCTCAACAGCGGGCGCGTCAATCAAATCAACGCGGCCGTGCAATAACCGCCGAGACGCTCGCCAAAATCAAGCCGGTTGCGGCACCGCACCCTGTGGGGCATGCGGCGCGATGCGGATGGTCTCGCCGCCCGGCTCGTCGCCGTCGAAGTACTCGCAGCCGGCCAGCGAACCCGGATACGTCTCCACCCGCTTGCCGATCGCGCTTTCGGCTTCTTTGATCGCCGCGGCCAGTGCCGAGCGAGCTTTGTCGTCGCCGCGCATGAGCACGACCAATTCGCCGCCGGCGCCGCCGCCGGTCACCTTGGCGCCGAACAATCCCGCCGGCGGGCCGAGGGCACGAACGCAATTCACGAACTTGTCGGTCTCGACCCCGCCGATGCCGCAGCGCTGGCTGTGACTCCAGTGCGAGGCGTACATCAATTCGCCGGCCTTGACGAGCGACGGCGCGTCGCCGCGGCGGGCCTTCATCAGGGCCGACACGAAGTCCTGCACCCGGCGGTGCTCGTAAATGATGTGCTCGCTGCGCGATCGAATCTTGAAGGCTGTCTTGCCATCAGCCGAGCCGTTCAGACCGCGCAATTCGCCATACTGACGTGTGAATGCCGAAGCCGTGATCTTGTTGGGCAGCCGGTCGCGGTACCGCTGGGTGTATTCAGACGGGGCGATGGAAGACAGGCGTATCTCCATGCCGTCCTTCAATTGCCCGTCGCGCCGCACGAGATCGGTGATCATGCGGTGCCCCATCTCGGCACAGATGCGTGTCTCGATCAGCCGCTCGGAGGTGGTGGGGCGGGCCAGCCGCGTCTTGGCGGCCATCACGATGATGCCCGGGGGCAGCTCCAGCGTCTCGCAGCCGATCTGCGGGGCGAAGCGCGATTGAAGCAGAATCGGACCCGAGCGACCGGCAAGGGCGGTCTGAATCCAGCGCATGCCGCGCGTCTCGCTGATCGGGGCGATGGCCTCGGCGCAAATGCGACATTTGGCTGTGCGATCGAGCCCGGCGGCGAACAGCCGGCAGATCGCATCAAGCACGACGACCGAGGTAACCGCCACGCGGCCGAAATCGGCATCCTCTGACAGGTCGGTGCGCAGGGCGATCACCATGCCGGCCGCCGGGGGCGCGATGGCGCTCGCCGCGATGGCCCGGGCGATGGTCAGCATGGCCGGAGCGGCCCAGGCGGCGTTGTCATTCGTGCACGCCGCCGCGATTTTCGTCGGATCGCCTGCGTTTGTCTCAATGAATGAGGCCGGATAGGCCAGTTCGACGCGGTCGTCGGCATTTGCAGCCGCGTTGATCACCCGGATTTTGTCGCCGGTCGTGATCCAGGCTGCGGCCGCAATGCTCAGCGGCAGGGTCGCGGTCAGTACCAGGCCGCCGCCCTCCTCGCCGATGCCGCCCATGACGTCGGCAATGGCCGGCGCCCGCGAAAAGGCGGGGCCTTCCGTCACCGGGTGACGGGATTTCTCCTGTTGGACGAACGATTTCAGGTCCGCGGAGAGATTTTTCGAATCCATTCTTCCACTCATTCCGTATTTTTAGTGCGACGCAGGCGACGAAGCCGCGGGTTAGCCACCCGACGACTCCAGCACCTCGCGAAGCACGCTGTCGCTTACATATACAGGCGTCTGAGGATCGCTCGCCACGCCCAACGCGATCGCGTCGGAAGGCCGGGAATCCACCTCGATCACCTCGCCGCCCACGCGCAAAACAAGTTTCGCGTAGAACGTGCCGTCCTTCAAGTCATGAATGACGATTTTTTCAAGTTCGCCGTGAAGCTTGTTGATGAGTTCGGCCATCAAATCGTGGGTCATCGGGCGCGGACGCTTCAGACCCTTGAGCCGGCGATCGATGGCGAGCGCTTCGGCATCACCGATCACGATGGGAAATTCGCGGTCGCCGTCGCGCTCGCGAAGATAGATGAACTGCTGATCGCTGGTGTCCTGGATCAGGATGCGCGACAAATAGACACGCACATCCATTCCAGTCCACTCCTCTTGATCCCGCCGAAGGAACATCCGCCGCCCGCGCACGTCGCGTGTGATGGTGCGCCGATTCCTGACAATCCCAAGCCTATCGCTGCCGAACCGCGAATGCAAGACTTTGCAAACCCTTTCGCCGCAGCCCGTTCCGCGATTCGCGGCGCAATGTGAATTGCATCAATTTTGGCGGGAGAAATAACTTGACAATCGGCCGATGGTGTTGCAGCACGTGGGCCGGCAATGCAGAAACGCCGCGCTCCGTTGAGGAACGGCATTGGCGACGATTTGTCACTCAGTGCCAAATCACGGAATGCCCGAGAAATCGGCACGTGACGCCGGCCCATATCAATCGCGACGCGGCGTCATCGACCCCGCCTTACGTCAGCCCCTCAAGCTGCTGCTCCAACGCCGCGATCTGCTCCCGCAGCGTCGCCACGCGGGCGCGGGCCTGCTCCACCATGGCCGGGTCGGCACGGGACACGAAGCCCTCGTTGGCCAATTGGGCCTCGCCCCGCGTCAGCGCACCGCGCAGTTCATCGACCTGCTTCTTGAGATCGCTCACCACCTCGGCGACATCCACGAGCGCCGTCACCGGTGCAAACACCGGGGCCAGCCCCTTGACCCGCCCCAGCGCGCCGGTCGGCCGGGCGCCGTCAATCCGGAACTCAACCGCGTCGCAGCCGCCCAGCGAGCGGATCATCGCGGCGTAATCGCCCAAAAAGTCGCGCATCGCCGCATCGACCAGCACGGTCACTGACGGCAGGGTCTTCATCGCAGGCTGGCCGGCCTTGGAGCGGTAGCCGTTCACCGTCGTGCGAATCTCGCGGACGTCCTTGATGATCGACTGAATCATCGCCATCTTGGCATCGATGTCATCGCTGAGCAGCGAAGTGTCCGCCGCGGGCCATGCCGCCGCGATCAACGCCGGCTCGCCATCAAACACCGTCGCCAGCCCGCGCTTCGGACAGGCCGCGTTCAACTCGGCCCAGACCGCCTCGGTCACAAACGGCGTGATCGGATGCAACAATCGCAGCGCCTGATCGAGCACAAAGACCAGCACCTGACGACAAACATCGCCATCGTCCAGAGACTGGGTGCCATGCCCACGGACGTTCGTGGGCATGCCGTCGCCGCGCGGAGTGGCCATCAACCGCGACTTCGACATCTCGATGTACCACGCGCAATACTCATCCCAGAAAAACCGATACGCCGCCTGCGTTGCCTCGCTGAAGCGATAGGCCGCCAGGGCCCGGTCCATCTCCGTGATGCACGCGGTCAATCGCGACAGAATCCAGCGATCCTCCAGCCGCAGTTGACTCATCGCGATCGGCCTCGGCGTGAATTCGCCAAGATTGGCCAGCACGAACCCCGTCGATGCCTGCCAGATCTTGTTGCAGAAGTTCCGCCCCTTCTCGAACTTCTCGCTCACGTTGATCTCGCGCCCGTCGGCCAGCTTCTCCTTTTTCACCGGCATGCGGATGTCCTGCGTCTCGGTGGCCAGCTCGGCCAGGGTGAAGCGCAAGGCGTCGGCCCCATACTTGTCGATGATGTCCACCGGATCGACGCCGTTGCCCAGGGTCTTGGACATCTTGCGGCCCTGGCCATCCTGAATGACCGGGTGAATCACGACGTCGTGAAAGGGAATGTCGCCGACGTTGTACAGCCCGGTCAGCACCATGCGGGCCACCCAGAGGGTGATGATCTCGCGGGCGGTGGAGAGGACAGAGGTGGGGTAGAAGTAATTCAACAATGGCGAATGACTAATTGCGAATTGCGAATTGGAATCCGCGTTGTCACCAGTCCAACCCAGCGTCGAATGCGGCCAGAGCGCGGAGCTGAACCACGTGTCGAGCACGTCGGTATCTTGTTTGTAGCCGAGTTGTTCCAACTTCGCCTGCATTGCAGCGCATTCTCTGCTTTCGTTGGGCAAGCAAATGAATACGTCAATTGCGGAATCACCCTCGTCGCCGTCCGGCAAATGAAACAGTGCCTCCGACTCCCATGGCACAGGTTGCCATTGACCGACCTTGGTCACACACACCGCACCGCAATCGCCAAGACGAACATCATCCGCTTCGCTCCAACCTGGACGGTCTTTGATTCCAAAGGTCGCTTCTTCAAATCGCTTGTGCCACACGGGTATCCGGTGTCCCCACCACAATTGTCTGCTGATGCACCAGTCCCGTTTCTCGCCCAGCCAGTCGAGGTACGTCTTCGAATAGCGACGGGGGAAGATATGCACCTTGGCGCAGTCCTTGCGCGTGGTCGGCTCGCCATAATGGGCGTCGTTGTTGCAGATGGCATTCATCGCCATCTGCGCCAGACCGGTTGCCTTGGCGCGCAGGCCGTCGACCCTCGCCGACTCGTCCGGCGAAAAGTCGCCCATCTTCACGAACCACTGATCGCTGTAAAACGGCTCGATCGGCGTCTTGCTGCGGTCGCTGTGGGCCAGTTCAATCTCGCGGTCCTCAATCTTCTCGACCAGGCCGAGGGCCTCCAGGTCGGCCACGACCTTCTTGCGGGCCTCCTCGAATTTCAGACCCTTGTAGATTCCCCCTTCGTCCGTCACGCGGCCATCCGGGGTCATCACGTTGATGATGCCGATCTCGGGATGCCGCTTGAAGACCTCGTGGTCGTTCGCGTCGTGGGCCGGGGTGATCTTCACGCAGCCGGTGCCCAACGTGGGGTCAGCCCATTCGTCGCAGATCAAGGGGATCTCGCGGTTCATCAGCGGGAGCATGATCTTCGCGCCGCCCTTGGCGAGGTCGCGGAGTTGAATCAGCGTGGGCAGATGCGTCGACCGCCGTTCAGCGAGATCGGCGAGCGATTTCTCGATGTCCGGTCGCTCCTTAGCGGAGGCCTCGTTGAGTTTCGCGCGCAGTTCCTTCTCGCGCTTGTCCATCTCGCCGGCGGGGTCGGGATGCACCGCGACCGCCGTATCCGCCAGCATCGTCTCGGGCCGCGTGGTGGCGATGTGGACGTGGGAAGGGCTTTCCCCGGCCGTGGGTGCGAGAAGGGATTCTCGCACCAGCGTTGATTGAATCAGCGGATACTTGAAATGATAGAAATGTCCCTTGACCGCCTCGTGGTACACCTCATCATCGGCGACAGCCGTCTGCAACTGCGTGTCCCAGTTCACCAGCCGCTTGCCGCGGAAAATCAGGCCGTCGCGGAAGAGCTTGAAGAACGTCTCGCGCACCGCCTTGGCGCAGCCCTCGTCCAGCGTGAACCGCTCGCGCGAATAATCGCAGGAGCAGCCCATGAGCTTCAACTGCTCGACGATGCGACTGCCGTATTTTTCCTTCCATTCCCAGATCCGCTCGACGAGCTTCTCGCGGCCCAGGTCGTGGCGGCTCTTGCCCTCGTCCTTGCGAATGGTCTTCTCCACCGTCGCCTGCGTAGCGATGCCGGCGTGATCGGTGCCCACCACCCACAGCGTGTTGAAGCCCGCCATTCGCTTCTGGCGGATGAGGATGTCCTGCAGCGTGTTGTTCAGGGCATGGCCCAAATGCAACGCACCGGTGACGTTCGGCGGGGGGATGACGATGGAGAACCGCTTATCGCGCGGACGCCCGTCCGGCTCGGCGCGGAAGAAGTTGCCGGTCTCCCAGAACTTCCAGATCCGCTCGGAGACGGCGGCGGGGTTGTAAGCCTTGGATTCAGATTTTGTCATAGCGGGCGATTATCGGGATGGATCGCCCCCGCTGCAACGATGGCAAGGGAGAATGCCCGCAAGACATCTGCAACGCACGAAGCGCCGTCAGTCGCCCGCGTCCGCCGGTCTGGATGTCGCGATCACTTGGTTCAGGCGTTCGAGGTACTCCCGCGCGGTCGGGTAATTCGGGTCGCGCTCCAGCACGTCTTCAAACGCCGCCTTTGCATCCGCCAAGCGCCCGACGTTGGCCAGCGAGAGCGCGCGTCCGTACCGCGCACCAACATTGTCCGGCGAGAATTCCAGGCACTTGTTGTAGAGCGTCAGCGACTCCTCGAAGCGCTGCTGAAAGACGCGGACCTGGGCAATGTCGTAATACGCCTCCCAGAAGGTCGGATCGATTCGAATGACGCCCTCAAAGCACGCCACCGCCTGCTCCTGCAACTGGAAGACGTACTGATCCAGCCGGTCAAGCTCGGCCGGGTCGGTCTGGCCGGTCTTGACCAGGTTGCGAATCAGGCTGCGATAGCGCTCGGACTCCTCGACATGCGCCAAACCGACGTTCAACTGCGCGAGGATGAAGTCGGGCTTGATCGAGAGGGCGCGCTCGTATTCGCGAACGGCCTCGTGGTAGTGACTTGTCGCCTCTTCCAGATTGGAGCGGGCGGCCTGGGTGGCCTCGTCGGCGGCGCGATTCCCGCGGTTGTGAAAGCGTGCGGCGGCGTCGCCACGGGAGGAGCGAATCGGAAGGTTGGCCAGCATCGCCTCGACCGGCGCCGAGTCATCGGTCAGCGGTTGCACGCCGGGCCGGGCCAGGAGTGTCTGGATGTCGGCATCCGGCACGCGGTGGGAGGCCATGTACTTTGCGACGTCGCCGGTCCATCCGGAGGTCGCGGGAGGGGCGTCGCTGCCGACGACGACAAACGTATACCGCTCGGCCGGATCGAGCGTGCCGACCAGCGCTTCGTCGGTGGAGAAATAACAATCGACCTGCGAAAAGGAACTGCGAAAGGTCTTGATGACCGAACCCAGAAAGGCGCCCTCGTCCAGGATGTCGACCAGGATCATGAGGAAAGCACCATCCGGCGCGAGGATGCGCTTGACCGACTGGTGAAACTCCTGCGTCGTCAGATGCGGCGGCACGATGAAGTCGTTGATCGCATCGAGGAAGATCAATTTGAAGCGCGCGTCGCCCTCGCCTGCACCCGCGCGGCGGTTCAGGGCCATGACGTGCTGACGGGCGTCGAGATGAAAGATCTCCATGCGCGGATTGTCAGACAACCCGAACGCGGCCCTCGCGGCGTCGGTCACGACCGGATCGATCTCAACGACGTCCAGGCGGGCATTGGGTCGCTCGAGGAGCAGATGGCGGGGATGCGTAAACCCGCCGCCGCCCAGCACGAGTGCCCGAAATTCCTCGGAGGGGCGGGTGTATTCGGTGGTGATGGCGCTGAAGATCCGCTCGTAGCCATATTGCAATTCGTCGGGATGCGCCGGGTCAAAGAAACTGTGTGCGAGGTTGTCAAGCAGCATGACCCGACGGCCACCCTTGCGCGGCATGGTCTCGATGCGAACCTGCGAATATTCGCTCGCGCGATCGAAGAGCAGATCAGGCCCGGTGTAATCGCGCAGGCCCCAGTGGGCCGCCCAGTCGCGCGACTTCGCCCAGACCGCCTGCGACCCAAATGGCAGCCCAAAGATGATCACGAGCAGGAGGCACGTCGCGGCCGCCCAGCCATAGGGCAGCAACCGCCGTCCGGCGAAGAGCACGCCCATGAATGCCAGAATCGCGGCGACGACATGGTTGATGGTGAACAAACCAAAGCGCGGAATGAGAAAAAAACCGGAGGCAAAAGTCCCCAGAAGGCTGCCGAGCACACCCCATGCGTAGACGCCGCCGACGGTTCGACCAATGCCCCGACCGCGCTCGAGCGCCATCTTCGCGACGACCGGTCCGATGGTGCCGAGCAACGCACATGGGATAAAGAATGACAAAAAGACGTGGATCGCAATTCGCACCGGCCAACTGAGGAACCACAGGGCGGACCATTCCCCGACCAGTGCATTGAGCATGGGTATGGCAAAGCATCCGCCCGACGAAAGCACGAAGAGCGAGGCCAGCGCCGACGTCGATCGGTAGCGATCGGCGATCACGCCGCCCAGGTAGTTGCCGAGGGCCAGCCCGCCGAGCACGACGCCGATGATGGCGGTCGTGGTGTAATTGGAACTGCCCAGATAGCGTGTGACCAGCCGGAATGCGAGCAATTCCACGATCATGACGCAGGCGCTGGCGACGAACGCCGTGGCACACGGCACGAATGTGCCGCCGCGGCGGGGAATGGGTTGCGGATCGATGACGGGTGGGTTCGGTGACGCCATGCCCGCGATTGTCGCCCCGGGGCGATGCGCTGACAACCGACCCGCTGGTCGCGTGCGTTCGGCAAGTGATTGAACCGCCGTTGGAGCCAAAACAAGGCGATTCGCAACGTTTGATTGAGGCGTCTATACTTCTGTAATGCGCTCGCTGCCGTTTCACTTCGGACGATTGACCGCGATGCTCGCCGGTGCGGTGCTATTGTCGGTCAGTCCAGACAATCACGCCGACATCTTCAAACTCAAGACCGGTCGCACGATCGAGGGCGACGTCGAGAAGGACCTCGGCGACAAACTGGTCATTCGCGTTGCCGCCGGCACGATTGAAATCGAAAAGAAAGAGATCGCCTCTCAGACGCCCAGCGAGACGCCATGGCGCAAGTACGAAAAAGAGCGCGTGAAGTACCCCGACACCGCCGACGGCCGCTATCGGCTGGCCCTGTGGTGCAAAAAGCACGAGATGCGCGATCGGGAATTGCAGAACCTGCGCAAAGTCATCAAACTCGATCCCAACCACGAGGAAGCGCGGCTCGCCCTGGGGCACGTGAAGGTGCGCGGGCAATGGCTCGATCCCAAGAAACAGAAGAAGCTCGAAGAACAGGCAGACCCCGATCGCGCCGAGCAGGATCGGCAGGAGCAGGTCGACAAACTGGTCCGCGAAATCGTCTCCAAGTGGTTCGTGCGCGTGAAAGCCATCTATGGCGATCGCATGGCCGGGAAGCGATCGGCCTCTGATCCGAAGTTCGTCGACGCGCGGAAGCAACTGCTGGCCATCCAGGACCCGCTGGCCATTCCCGCCATCTCCAATGTCCTAGCCAAGGGAAACAAGGCGGTTCGGCGGGTGATGATCGAATGTCTGTCGCAGTTCCTGCAGGATGAGGCCACGATGAACCTGCTTGTCATCGCGGTGCTCGACCCTTCGTCGGAGATTCGCCAACTGGCGGCGATTGAACTCATCCCGCGCAAGGACGATCGGCTTGTCGACCGGCTGCGCGACGGCCTCGCCGCTCCGGAAGAGGTAACGCTGCGCAATGCGGCCACGGCGTTGGGCGTGATCAAGGCCAAAGCGGCCGTGCCCGATCTGATCGCCGTGCTGTCGCGGGAGACTGTCCAGACGGTGCAGGTGACGCGACCGGTCTTCGTGCGGCGGGTGACGTCCACCTTCGGCGGCGGCACCACCGTGCGGGTCAACGACCGGAATTACTACTACCGTCCCGATCGAATCGGCGTGCTGGACCCCGAGGTGCTGATGGGCACCGAGACGACGTCCGAAGTGCAGATCGTGTCCATCTACCGCACCGAGGTGCAGGAAGCGCTGATCTCCATCACCGGCGAAAACCACGGGTTTGACGGCGATGCGTGGTTGAAGTGGTGGAAGGAAAACAGCAAGTAGTGCTTTCCACCACTTGCGTGGTGGGTTCTGAAATACCGTCTCAGCCTGAGATTCCCACTTCTCCATTGAACGCCTCAATCCGCCGATCCCATTCATCGACTTGACCAAATTGCTCCGTCCAGAAATCCGGATCCCACAAGCGGCGAAGGTCGTCGACGTGGCGATGCTGCTGCTCGACCCAGGTGAAATATTTGAAGTTGTGCAGTGCCTTGCGATCGGTGTAGGTCAATTCGCGCAGCCAGTCAGTCGCCGTTCCGTCTAAATACCTGGCCTTGTCACCGGCGGCCCGCATGGCGTCATACGGCCCGCGCTCCTGCCGATACTCTTCGATGCGCGAACCATACAGGTCCATCGAGTCCGTCAGCGGCAGCATGATCACGTCGCGTTCGTTCAGTTCAAAGTGCTTCGCCGTCTTGATTGCCGCGATAACGTTGCAGATGCCCGAAATGCCCAGGTCGCCCAGCCGATCGACTGTTCCACGTGGAACACCCGATTTCTCCAGGGTCGCCCGGCCGGCATCTTCGTTGAACAGCCGCATCAGGCTGATGCACTGCTCGTCGTCAATCGCCGCGACCACGTCGGTGTTCCGCACGTTGTGAATCCACGGGATGTGCTTGTCGCCGATCCCCTCGATGCGGTGGTCGCCGAATCCGCAGTTGTACAGCGTTGGGCATTGCTGAGCCTCGACCGCGACCACGCGGACGTGCGGGTGCTTCGTGCGAAGGAAATCGCCGGCGGCGATGGTGCCGCCGCTGCCGGTTGCGGAAATGTAGCCCGCGAGCCGCAACGTATGAAGGGGACTCGTATTCAGTCGGTTGAATATTTCTTCGATCACGCCGCCCGTCACGTGATAATGCCAGATGGCGTTGCCGAACTCCTCGAACTGGTTGAAGATCACGCAATCCGGCCGCGTCTTTCGAATCTCCCAGCACTTGTCATAGATTTCCTTGACGTTGCTCTCGCAGCCGTGCGTGGCGATGACCTCGGCCCCGATCGACTTGAGCCACTCGAATCGCTCGCGCGACATGCCCTCGGGCAGAATCGCGACCGCCGTGCAGCCGAGCACGGCGCAGTCGAACGCGCCGCCGCGGCAGTAGTTGCCCGTGCTCGGCCAAACCGCCTTCTGCCGAGTGGGGTCGAACTGACCGGTCACGAGCCGCGGCACGAGGCAGGCGAAGGCCGCGCCGACCTTGTGCGCCCCGGTCGGAAAGTGCTTGCCGAGCAGGCCGACGATCCGCGCCCGCACGCCGGTCAGCGCCGATGGAAACTCAATCCAATTCCCCTGAATGAACCCGCCACCCTTCGCGACCGGCTCGTTCTTCCACGTGATGCGAAACAGATTGGCCGGGTTCACATCCCACAGGCCGATGTGGCCAAGCCGGTCCTTGATTTTGTGAGGAATCAGCCCGGGGTCTTTCTGCTGTGCGAAGGTGGGAATGACAATGCCCAACTCGCGGCAACGCTCGGCGGCTTTGGCAAGGGATGATTCGTTTGTTGCATGCATGGTTGATTCGCTTATGGCACAGGGTTGCTTGAGTCTACCACGTCGTCGCCCACGCCGGGGCAATCACTTCTTCAAATCGGTCCTGCGAAAAATCCGCCAATGGGCGTTCAATCGGCGCACCGGTCGGTCCAACCTCCACAGCGTACACGATGCCGTTTCGTGCGAAGACTGCCCGACCCGACTGATCGATGTCCGCCCAGCTTGCTCCTTCAAGCAGATATCGCTGATCTCCCCAACATAACCATCGCCCCTCGATCTGACTTCGACTGTAGCTCTTCGGTCCCCATCCAATGTGAATTTCGAGACTGAACGGGTTGCCGTTTTTTCTACGGACCTCTGGCTCCAGCGTTTCCCCACGATCGAAAGGCACGCTTTCTGGATTGGGGAATCGCTCGAGAAACCGCGGGAGCGAGTCCTTTAATGCTTCTTGAGCGGATGCCCAATCGAACAATCGCCGAGTTTGTTCTCGTTCGACAGCGGGCTTTACGATGGCCCAACCATTGCGGTCCTCTTGCTCGGGAACCAATGCCCAGAATGATGTGTGCGGCTCCGCAAGTGAAAATCGAACGCCGTGAGGCTGCTCTCCATTGATGAGCTGCATGCGGTCCTGCGGATCGTATAGCGCCACGTCATTTTCATCTCTGAAGTAACCGCCGCCGGCGCCATAATACAGGAGCGTCCAGCACGCGATCGCGGTGAAGTAGGGCGGCCTGCTGATGACTGTGAGATCTTCCTTTCCATCGGCCTGGTAGCGCGTCAGGTGGTATATGAGTTTTGAGCCGACGGGAGAGACATCCGCGGATTGCGTCAACAGTCGGCCTCTGATCCATTGTCCGCGCTCGAATGTGTCCGACGCCGTGTTCCATTTCACCAACCGCGTCCACTTGCGCGGCTTTCGGCAAAACAGCACGACCACCGGGGCAGCCCGCGCCATGATCCCTTCGATCTTCATTACAGACGGAGGCATGTTATTGTCATTCTACCGTGGCAAACCGGGCATCAGGGATGGGCTCAGCGCATCAACCGAAACCCCATCCATACCATGCGAATGCCGACGGCGGCAAGGGCCAGCGACAGGCCGCGCAGGATGGCGTTGCCGTGCAGCCGGGTGGACAGGCGGGCGCCGATGGGAGCCCCAACGAGTGCCCCTAGGGAGATGACGATGGCCCGGTGGATGCCGCTTGAAAACGACCCCGCAGCGATGTGCGCGACCAGGCCGACGCCGGAGGTGATCGCAAGCACGAAGTGCGACGTCGCTGTGGCGGTGTGAACCGGAAACCTCAAGCGGAGCGTCAGCAGGGGGACATGGATGATGCCGCCGCCGATGCCGAGCAGGCTCGACAGCACGCCGACGCCGCCGCTGCCAGCGATGCCGATCTTCCAATCGCGCGGGCTCAGGTGGGGGACTGATGGGCCGGATGCCGTTTGTACATGCACTGCGTCCGGCGACTCTGGCGTGTTTTCGGGATCCAGTCTTCCCCGCGGCGGGAGCGACGGCGCTTTTGGCCGCAGCAGCAACAGGATCGCGCCGACCAGCATCGTCGTGCCGAGGACCAGTTCAAAGAGCCCGCGTGCAATTTCAGACGCAAGGTAAGCACCGACCAGGGCTCCCGGCACGCCGGCCGCCGCGAAGGCGAGGCCGGGGCGGTAGGCGATGCGTTTGAGGCGGGCGTAGGCAAGCGTGCCCATACACGAATTGGCGAAGACGACGGCCAGCGAAATGGAGGCAAGCGTATCGGGTTCGGCGTCGGCATAAAGCAGGGCGAGGATGGGCGCGAGGATGAACCCGCCGCCCGCGCCGATGAGCGTGCCGATCGTGCCGACGGCGACGCCGAGTACACACAATCCGAGGTCGGGCCACATGGCTGCCAGTATAGGGAACTCACCAGCGAATGGCGGAGTCGGGCGGGGGAATCGATTCGAACCGATCGGCGGTGAAGTCCGCCAACATTTTTACAACGGGTTGGCCGCGCGAATCAGCATGGCAGGCGTACACCACGCCGCCGCGAGTGAAGACGACGCGGCCCCTTTGATCCAGATTGGCCCAGTCGACCCGGCGCAAAAGGTACTGCGTCTGTGTCAGCTCGTGTGCCAGCACAATTGAGTGATACTTCATATACGTTGTGAGAAACCGAAGTTCATATTCGATTCCTTGCTTCGCAAGGAATGGCCCCCGAATTCGTTCGGAGTCCTGGGGTTGGAATTCCTTCTCCAGTGGCTCGATAGGCAATCGAAGCCATTTGAGCGCAGGGTAGGATTCATTTATGGAGGCCTTGGTTTCAATCTGAGTTTCGATTGAAATCGCGTCCGGGTCTTCCTCCCACGGTCGATGCTTCGCCGGATGAACTCGCCAACCGGTGCGATGTCGGAACTCCTGGAATTGTTGGGCAGCCGTCATTTTCGCCGCGTCATACCTTATCTTGAATGACGCCGGGACATGTCCTGTAAGAATCGGAGACTCTGGTTTGACACCGTACAGGCGAACCGAGTTGTTGGTGTCGAATTCTCCAGCGTATGCAAACAGACCGGGCACCTGCCAAGCGACGAGTGCGGAAAAATACGGCGGGCGGGAGATTGCCGTCCACCGATTCTCAGGAGATCCATACCGCACTGCGGAATAGACGAGTAATGAGCCATTTGGCGACAGATCCATGAACGAACACATGCTCGCCTTCAACCATTGACCTCGAATGAACTCGTCGCGATCTGTCAGCCACACCACAAGTTGATTGTGTTTGCTGGGGCCATGGCGCACCAACACGATGCGCGGTGCTTCGCGGGCCACGACACCGAGAATGCTGCACGACGCGGACTTCACAGCTCAGTTCCCGATCGAAACAGAAAGACGCCGGGCGCGTCGCGACCGCTCAGTGCGACGATTCGAAAAGAGTCGAGGTCGGACGTGATGATGATCCTTGCCTCCCGGATGGTGAGGGCGAAGATGTCCGCGCTTTCGGCGGTAGAGAGTCCCCGTTCACGCACGTGAAAGGCATCGTGGCCGGCTTGCGCTTGCAACCAACTTGCAAGAATGGGGCTCACGGGCTTATCAACGACGAATTTCATCGTGAGGCCACGGGGACGATCTGGTTGTCGAGAATTGCCGCGGCATAGGAAAGAACTTCGCGAATATCCGCAGCTTCGAGATCGGGATGATTGGCCAGTATCTCAGCCTCGGATTGGCCGGACGCCAGCAGGGCGAGTACTCGAGAGACCGGAAAGCGCAGACCCCTAACGCAAGGTCGTCCGCCCATGACGGCCTCGTTCACGGTAATTCGATTCAACGACATGATGCTCCTCGCTTGTCGTATTATACACCGTTTGCGGGCCAATGGTGTTCGGAAGAAGGCCGGCCAGCGCAGGGGCATGTATGACCGATATCCGATTGAGCTGTGTTCAGTGTGGCGCCGGCTATGCAATGGGAGTGGTGCAGACCTGCACGGCCTGCGGGCTCTCCGAAGGCATCCTTGATGTCGTTTTCGACATCGCCGCCGCGAGGAAGACGCTGACGCGCGACGCGCTGGCGAAGCGCGAACGTTCGCACTGGCGCTATCGCGAACTCCTGCCATTGGCAGACGATTTCACACCCGTTCAGCCGGACGTCGGTTGGACACCGCTCATCGAGGCTCCGCGGCTGGCCCAGGCGATCGGCATCCGGCGACTTCGGCTGAAAGACGACGGTCGCAATCCCAGCGGGTCGTTTAAGGATCGGCCGAGTTCGCTGGCGGTGGCGATGGCGCTCGCGCAGGGTGCAAAGTCGATTGCGACCGCCTCGACCGGAAACACCGCCAGCAGCCTGGCCTGCTCGGCTGCGGCCGCCGGGCTGTCGTGCTACATTTTCGTGCCCGGCACTGTGCCCGAGGGAAAACTCGCCCAACTGCTGGCCTACGGTGCGACCGTCTTCAAGGTCGCCGAGGGCTACGCGGCGGCCTATGACTTGTGCAATGAAGCGTGTGCGGCGTTCGGCTGGTACAACCGAAACTGCGCGATCAACCCGTACCTCGTCGAGGGCAAAAAGACGGGCGGGCTGGAGGTCGCCGAGCAGTGCGCCGACGACCCGCCGGATTGGGTGTCGGCCAGCGTCGGCGACGGCTGCTCGATTGCCGGCATTGAGAAAGGCCTGCGCCAGATGCGCGAAGTCGGCATCATCGAATGGTCGGCTCGCATGCTGGGCGTGCAGGCGGCCGACTGCGCGCCGGTCATGGACGTTTGGCGCCGGTTTGAATCCGGTGACGCCGGCGCGACGCTGAAGATTGATCCGACGGCAACGACCTACGCCGACAGCATCAACTGCCCGGTGCCGCGAAACTGGCGCAAGGCGGTTAACGCGGTTCGCGAGAGCAATGGGGGTTATGTCAGCGTGAGTGATGAGCAGATCATGGCTGCGGTCCGGGAGACGGGGCGATTGACCGGCGTCTTCGCCGAGCCGGCGGCAGCGACGGCGGTGGCCGGCGTGGCCGAGGCCGTGAAACAGGGGGTCATTCCCCGCGACGCGTCGGTGGTCGCGATGATCACGGGCAATGGTCTGAAAGACACGGCGGGAGCGATGAAGGCAGTGGGGCGGGCGCATGACGTCAAGGCTACTCTGGCAGGCATTGAGCAAGTTGTCTCCGAATCCAGAATCTGCGAGCGGCAATCACCGTGAAATCTGTCTATATCGAGACTACGATTCCGAGCTATTATTTTGAGACGCGGACTTCGACCATGGCCAAGGCGTGGCGTATCGCGACGCGGCAATGGTGGGAGGACCAGCGACAACAATATGAACTCTGGACATCCAGGTTTGTCGATGAAGAATTAGCCCATGCACCTGCGTCGAAGCGAACGCTGGCGGAGGAGTTGATTCGGGACGTTTCGCGTCTGGCAGAATTGAAGGAAGTGTCTCAGGTCGCGCGAATGTACGTCAGGAATCGGCTCATGCCGGCCGAAGCGGGTGGTGATGCGTTCCACCTGGCGATGGCATCGGTTCATGCGATTGATTTCTTATTGACTTGGAATTGCCGTCATTTGGCGAATGCGAATAAGATGGAACATCTTCGGGTGATTAACACCCGAATGGGATTGTCGGTGCCGATCGTGACAACCCCGTTGAACCTGAAGTCGGAGGACTAGCCATGGCTAGAAAGCGTCGCTCAAAACCTGCCGATGATCCGGTTGTTTCCGAGGTGAGACGAATTCGCGCGCGTATTTGGCGTGATGCCGGCGGAACGCCGGAGGGCCTCATCAAGCTCCTTGACGAGCGTCAATCATCAACCAAGACGTCCAGGCCACGGCGCTCTCGCAAGAAGTCGTCGGCTTGAGTGGTTGGACTTCGCTTACTCAACAATCCAAAGTACGCAAATGGTGCATATCCTCAAGAACGCCGTTCTTCTTGACATCGATCCGATTCGCGTTGAGGCAGGCGCACTGCGCCTGGTCGATGGCAAGATCGCGTCGCGAGACTCGGATGTCGCCCCCGAAACCGGCGACACCGTCATCGATTGCGGCGGGGCGGTGGTGATGCCCGGACTGGTCAATGGGCACACGCATTTGTACTCCGCGCTGGCCGTGGGCATGCCGCCGCCGCGGGAGGCGCCGCGGAACTTCATGGAGATTCTGCAGCGGGTTTGGTGGCGCCTGGATCAGGCGCTGGATGCCGAGTCGATCGAGATGTCCGCGTTGATCGGGGCGATTGCCGCGGCTCGATGCGGCACGACGACACTGATCGATCACCATGCCTCGCCGAACTGCATCGACGGCTCGCTCGATCACGTCGAGAAGGGTCTCACTTCCGTTGGACTTCGCGGCGTGCTTTGCTATGAGACGACCGACCGACACGGCGAAGCGGGGGCAAAACTGGGCCTGCATGAAAACGCCCGCTATCTCGTAAAGGGCGGCAACGATGGAACGTTCGTCGGACTTGTCGGGGCCCATGCTTCTTTCACGCTCAACGATGTCACGCTGGCCCTCATCGGTGACACGGCCGAGAAACTGAAGACCGGCGTGCATATTCACGTTGCCGAGGACCCCTGCGACGAAGCCGACTGTCGCCAGAAGTATCAACGCGCTCTGATCGATCGATTGGTCAGTTTCGGGATTCTCCGTGAGGACTCAATCATCGCACACGCGACCAACGCGACACCTGAGGGCGTGCTTCGGCTGCAGGAGCACGGGTCAATCATTGCTCACAACGCCCGTTCGAACATGAACAACGGCGTCGGCTACGCTCCGGTCCCGGAGTTAAAAAGCTTCATGATGCTCGGCACCGACGGCATCGGCGGCGACATGTTTGCCGAGGCGCGGGCCGTGTGGCTCATCGCGCGGCATGAGCACGCCGACGTCACGCCAGCGGACATCGTGAAAATGCTCGCCCGCTCGGCCAGGCGTGCGTCGATGTCCCTGGGCGTTTCGCTGGGCAAACTCGAAGTCGGCGCGGCGGCCGATGTGATCGTCACCGATTACGCGCCCTCAACTCCGCTCACCATTGAGAACGCCGCGGGGCACCTGCTCTTCGGACTCCATGCCGGTCACGTCAAGCACGTCTTCGTCGGCGGGCGTCCGGTTGTTCAAGATCGGCGGATCGTCGGCGTCGACGAGGTCGCGGCCTCAGGCGAGGCTGCCCAGGTCGCAAGCGCCCTCTGGAAGCGCATGGAAGCAATCCCGGGCTGAGGTACGATTGGGCCGGCACGCGAAGCCAATTCTCGCTCGCGACCCGATTGGGTTCTACCCATAACAATCCAAGGCATCGTGCGTCAGACGTATTGGAGAGGCCGATGATCCCATCGTTTTCAATTCGATTCGCGTTTGCAGTTTCGGCGTGCGCGCTCCTGATGATTGCGTCGCCATTGTCCGGTCAGACCGCTGCCGGCAAACCGACGTTCAATCTGCGCGGGCAGGAGTACCAGGTTATTCCGCGCGACAAACTTATCGCCCGGGGCCTGTCTCCTCCGGATGTCCCCGACGATGAGAATGCGGCATGGGTCTACATTGAGGCCATGAATGCCATGGTCGATCCGCCCGCCGATCAGACCGCATTTGACGAAGCGCTGTCCACCGGACGCTGGCCCGAGGGTGAGGCGGGTGCGCAACTCGCCGAATGGCTCGACAAGAACGCCGACGCCATCGCGCTCACGCGCAAGGCCGCGGCCATGCCGCATTATTACATGCCGCTGGCCCGAAACGACGATTCGGATTCGCTCGTCGCGGCGCTGCTGCCGACGCTCGCGCCGATGCGCGCCATTTCCAGATTGATGACCATCAACGCTGTTCACGAGCGGTCCCTCGGTCATGCCGACGTCGCCGTTGATGATGCACTCGTCATGCACAAACTCTCCCAACACGCAGCGAACGGCACCACGCTGATTGAGGGTCTGGTGGGCGTGGCCGTTGGGGCTTTTGCCGAGAAGAATCTGCGATGGTCCATCGATGAGGGTCAGCTGTCCGCCGACAAACTCGCGGAGGTGTCGTCCGAACTCGACAGACTGTCGCGGACTCAAGCCGACTGGGAGCAATGGGTGCGCGGCGAGGAGCGCCTGTCGGAGGGCCACATCGACGACATCGTGGACATGGACGGCCTCATCCAGGGGTTCTTTTATCCGAACGCGGTGTTTGGTTCGCCGGCGAGCGCCAATCCGAGCGGATGGCAATTGCTGGCGAGGCGGTTGAAACGGCTGTATCTGCCGGATCGCCTGATGAAGAAACATACACGTGACTATTTTAACCGGCTGGTCGCGGCGGCACGGCGGGATGACGGAGGGCCAGGCCTGAATGAGACCGACGAGGAGTTGATGGCCAGCATTCCGAAGTGGAATGTCGTCGCCCACATGATGCTGCCGTCGCTGTCGCGCACCTACGACACGACCGTGATGCGCCGCGCGAACTTTGAGCGCACGCGCGTTGCCGTGGCAGCCGCCGCCTACAAGAAAGCGAAGGGAGTCTATCCAGCGAGGCTTGCCGACTTGGCGCCAACGTACCTGCCCGTGATTCCCAAGGACCCGCTGACTGGTCGGGAGATCGAGTATTCGCCTGCCGCCGACGGCGGCTCGTACACCGGTTTGGAGGCGGTCGAAGGCGACAAAGCAAGGGCGTTCCTCGAGCGGCGCAAGGCTCGAGCCGAGATGCGCCGCGCCGATGCAATGCACCCGTGGCGGCAGTTGGTGACGGAGTATGCGGAGAAGTATCAGTTTGACGAGGCCCAGCGGACATCCGCCGACGCCATCCTGAAAGACATGCAGCGTCGCGCCGAGGCATATGTGAAGTCGCTTGAATCCAAGACGAAGCCGGATCCGGAAAAAGAAAAGGCCATGACCGCCGAGTTGACGCGCAGATTGGATGACCTGCTGACGGATGCCCAGCGATCGGCGGTGAAGAAATGAATGCGGAGCAATACGCGGCGATGACGCGAGAGACAACCCATCGATTTCGACATTGCGCAATGGCAGCGCCGGTCGCCGGCGTCGTATTCGCGTTCGTGGTCGCATGTGCGCCCGCGTTTGCGGGCATCGAGCGCCTCATCGAAGCCGTGCCTGACGACGCCGTCGGCGCAATTCTCACCGACAGCCCGCGGCAGAAATTCCCCACCAGCCTCATCCAACCCATCCTCGACGTGACGATGCCATCGCGAGCCGTGGCATCGTCCGTCGCGGATGTGATCGAGCACCTCAGCGTGCCCACACTCTTCGGCATGTATGCGCCGAAACCCGATGGACATCGGCTGGATTTCTTCGCATTCCTGGACGTCGGAAACCGCGCCTTCGACTCGGATCAGTTTGTCGAGAAGCAGGTGGCCGCATTGCTGCAGGGGACCTGGAAAGCCGACGGTCTTCCATTCGACAAACTGGATGTCGACAAGTCTGGCCCGGTTCGCCGCGTCATCATTCGACCGGGCAAGGACGTCCTGTTTGCCTACGCGGTCCGCGACAAGCGGGTGTTTGCATCCACGCGCGCGTCCGATGTTCTGCACTGGCATGGCGGAAAATGGCCTGAGCACACCTGGGCGAAGCACAAGGGCATTCAACGCCTCGTGCCGATGCTCTCGCCGGACGCAGCCGTGACGCTGCTCGTCAATCCTGACCCGTTGATTCGGCTGATACCGAGGCCGGAGCCCAATTCCTCGGAGGATCTGCTGCTTCGCGTCCTTGCCCCGACGGACGTGAAGGCGGCGGCCGGCGAGTTTGCGTGGGATAAGACGGGCATTCGTCTCAAGGTGCTGGCGTCGTTGGCGGATCCCTGTCGCGGCGTGCTTGGTTCGATCGTCGGTCAGGGCGGGACTTCGACGACGCTCGGCATTTTGCCGGAGGATTTCTTTGTCGTTGGACGAATTGGATTTGCATCCGGCGCCTCCATCATCGATGGGCTGTATCACATCACCGATTCGTTCGACCCCGAGATCTCCGGGGAATACCGCACCGAGATCGCCGAGTTCCAGAACGAGACGGGCGTCAACTTCACAACTGACATACTCGGCGGACTGACGGGCGAGGCCGTGATCGGCGTTCGGCTTGACTTCATGAAGAAGCCGCCGATTGCATGGACGGTCGTGTGTCCACTGGCCGATCCGGTTCGATTCAACGACAGCGTCGCGCGGATGGAAAAGCACTATGGTCTCAAGGTCGACACGCTGCCGATGGGGGAGACGCCGGTGCGCTTCGTGAAGCAGGGCATGCCCGTGGCGTGGGGTGTTCACGACAAACGGCTGATTATTGCCGAGAGTCCTCTGACCGTCGGTGAAATTACCAAAGTCGATCCGGCCACGGTGTCGGGCGAGCCGCGGCGTGCGACGCTGCGAGCCTGCCGAAAGGCGCTGGGCGGAGTGGAGCAATTCTGCGTTCTAGCGGACATCGAGCAGTTCTTCGTGAAGGCACCGATGGGTGCGATGGTGTTCGGCGCTGGCGGAACGAAACTGATGCGAGGAACCAGCGCCGGCATATCGTTCGCAACGCGAAAGCAGGTGGCCGAACTGAGTTTCCGCTGGATGAAGAACGCCGCGGGCGGTCGATCGAAGGGCGACGGCGATGAGACTATTGATGAGTCGCCGTTTGAAATGGCCGAACTGGTGACGACGCTCGTCGAAGCGACAGGGCGAGCGCGGGATACGGCCAAACAGACTGTTGTCATGGCAAACATGCGCGCGATCGGAACGGGGCTACACATGTGGGCGGCTGACCATAAGAATCAGTTCCCGAGTGACCTGGCGGACTTGGTGCGGACCGGCGTCGTTTCGCTGGATGTATTCGCCGATCCGCATACCGGGACCGGACCCGCGAACGCCGACGAAATTGCGACGGCGAGTTTCGTGATTTATCGGCCGGGCTTGTCGGCCTCCAGCGACCCTGGCGAAATCGTCCTGGCGGAAAAGGCCGTCGATGGGGCCCCGGGAGCGAGTTTTCTCTTCGTGGATGGCCATGTCGAGTTTGTGCCGGAGCCGGAGGCGGGGGCGTTGATCACGAAGATGAAGTCGGGGGCGGTCGAGGTGCGGCGCTAGGTCGCACGTCCCCAATGCGCGAGCATTGCCCGCCTCCGTGAACATCGTCCTGACCGATAACCCCCATCGCGATTGACTGTCAGGTCTGCAAACTCGTAACATACACCGTCGGACAATCGACTATCATTCCTGGCACGGGCCCGCCCTGCGGACCGTCGTCGCCCGAGATTTCACGCAGACCGCACGAGGTGCTCCATGGCTCGCATCACGAAGATTGCCGTTCAACTCTGTTCAACGACCGCACTGGTCTTGGCGGCCGGCTGCGCCAAGTCGGACGAGCCTGCCGCCCGTGCCGAGACGCCCATTGGCGAATTGAAAGTCGCATCAGCCGGCATGCCATCGGCGGATATGACATATGTCTCCGATCAATCCCAGGTCAAACTGGTGAAGGCGCCGGACGTGTCTTATGAACCCCTCGAGACGTTTCGAAACGCGAAGACCGCGGAGAGTGATGACGCCAGTGCAAGCGCCGGCGATGGGGCGGCGAGCAGCGGCGGCACCGGGCCATTCTCGAAAGCCAAGGCTGCACTCGGCTCCATGCTGGGCGGCCTGATGGGCGGTGGAGCGGGGGGCGCAGCGCCGCCGATGCCGACTGGAGATGATGCCGATGCGTCTGCTGAAGGAGACGATGCCGACTTTGAGGACGACGAGACCGTCGAACTTGTCGCCATGAAGGATCCGCTGGGCGAACTTCCCGCGCATCCGAGCAACGTGACCGGCGAACCGATTGAGACCGCGAAGGCCGCGGCCATGGCGGCGGCCCGGGAAAATCTTGCCAAGCGTATCTTTGCGATGAAGTTGAACGACGAGGAGAGCATTGGTGAGGCGATCGGCGCTGATGCCGATCCGAAGTCGCTGGAACTCTCGGCTTCGGTCATGGTCGGCGCGACGTGGGTCAACCCGAACAAACTTGAGGTCGAGATCATGTGCCGGCTGTCCGACATCGTTTCGGAGCTTGAGCAGAAGCACAGCTCGCTCGACTTGAACGTGATCAAGGCGATGGAGCAGGACAAGGCCGTGGCCGCCAAGGGCATCGGCGATTTGAAGCACGAAAATGAGCCGACCCGCCGCGCGCGCCCGGGCAACATGGCTCGTGACGCAGCCGAGGGCGGCGGCGGAATCTGATACTCCTCCGGCAACTCCGCGTCACTCGGTCGCGGAGGACGTGGATACCCATCGAATGGCCGAATCGCGCGTCCGTGTTCACAGCGTCGCGGAGGCGTTCTTATTCGTCATGGTGCGGCCCTGCGGCGTTTGCGGGCGCGGCCCCATGACAGCCACGGGCGGGATCGAGCGCGTGGGCCAATCGCCGGGCGACTGGCAGTTGCCCGTGCAGTGCAAGTCGTGCAAGTCGGCCGAGACGATTTCATTCACGATTGACCCGGTTCCATCTCGACTGGGCGCTGAATCCAACATCATCAACCCCACGCCGCACCGTTCGGACGCCATCGATCTGCTGGGCTGGCTCACGCTGTATCGCACGATCGTCGCGTCGGCGAAGGCGGCTGCCAACGCCTCGGAGGCGAGGAAACTCGCGTCTGAAGCGGCGCAGTGCCTCGACGAAGCCCTGAAATTTTACACGATGGACAATGAACTGCCGCCGGCAGATGCATTCTTCAGTGATGCGTCGCGGCAGCGGTTTGCCGATCACTCCGAGCAGTTTGCGCGATCGCGATGGCGGGAGGAGCGGCTGCGCCTTCCACCACTCCCTCACCCCGTCGACATCAAACCGGCCCCGCGCCGCAAGTCGTGGTGGCCGTGGGGACGAAAAGGCTAAACGACCTCGCAGCGTGCACCCCTGCATGGCTATCGCCGCACTGACTCGCCGCGAATCACTTCGGGTATGCTCTCGCGATTCCGCCCGCGGACACGGATGGACCGAGACGTCCCATGTTGCGACCTTATCTTGAATTGCCCCGCGCCGTGCACGTGCTGTGCATTGGCACCTTTGTCAACCGCGCGGGAACGTTTCTCATTCCATTTCTCACGCTGTATCTGACCAGCAAGCGGGGGTTCTCCGAACTTGCGGCGACCAGCGGGGCGGCCATTTGCGGTGCGGGGTCGGTAGTGGCCGCACTGGTAGGCGGACACTTGGCCGATCAGGTCGGCCGGCGGCGTGTCATGCTGTTGTCGCTTTTTGGCAACGCCGGCGTGCTCCTGGTGTTCGGATTCCTGCACAGCCCGTGGACCATGCTGCCGGCGCTGTTCGTGTTCACCCTGTTGGCGGACATGTACCGTCCGGCGGCACAGGCGATGCTGAGCGATCTGGTTGAGCCGGAGCGACGCAGCCTGTCGTTCGGCCTGATGTATACCGCGCTCAATCTGGGATTCGGCGTGGGCGCCTGGATGGGCGGGAAGATCAGCGGCCGGCTGGGCTTCGAGTGGATGTTCGTGATTGACGCATCCACCAGCGTGATTTACGCGTTCATCATCCTGTTTCTGATTCGCGAGACCCTCGGACGGCATCGCGCCCCGCCCATTGAGGCGTCCATTCCGGCGGATGGCGATCCGGTCGATCCGACCACATTGCCGCCTCCGATCGAGCAGGTCGCTGAGATCTCCGCCGCGGACGCCGCCCGCCGCATTCTGCGAGATCGCGTGTTCCTGCTGTACTGCCTGGCTTCCTTTTTCATTGGTACTGTGTTCGTACAGTCCATGACGAGTTTTCCGCTGTTGTTCAAACGCAGCTATGGGATCAATGCCGAGACCTATGGTTGGATCATCGCGGTCAACGGATTCCTGATCGCGCTGTGTCAACTGCCCATCACGGCCGCGACAACGCGGCGCAATCGTGCGAACGTCATGGTCCTGGGGTCGCTGGCCCTGGCCTGCGGGTTCGGCGCAACCGAACTCGCCTCGACACCCGTCGGACTGGCCGTCACCGTGGCCATCTGGACGGTTGGCGAAATGCTCATGGCGCCCTTCAACGGGCCGATCGTGACCGACCTCGCCGGACCCGATATGCGGGCGCGGTACTTTGGCGTGTTTGGGATGAGCTTTTCCTGCGCGCTGACGCTGAGCACGCCGCTGGGCGGGTGGGTGTTGCAACGATTCGGCGGCGTCGCGCTCACGCGGGGCTGTTTTTTCGTGGCGTTGATCGCGGTGGCGATACTGATCGGGCTGCACCGGCACATTCAGCCGCACGCGGTAAGCGAGCCGATTCGCAAGGCGGCATGAACTTGGTCAGGCGAACTGAGCCGGCGGGGGGGCCTCACGCAGATTTGGACACATGCGTAATCCTCAAATCGACTCGCGTGCTGCACCCTTACCCTCTCCCTCAAGTGAGAGGGAATTTTTTGAAACCGGGCTGAGGACAGCCCGGCTCCGATCGATCTAACGAAGTCCCTCGCTATCGAATGCAATCGACCGTCCAATCAACGAGCGTGTGCTCCTTGTTGAACTTGAGACGAATGTCGTCATACGCCTCGTAGGTCTTGCCGACCGAGACGATGTAACCGACGCCGCCGCTGGTCGCCCCGTGCGAGATGCGCCAGCAGTACATTTCGCCGTCTTTGACGTCGATCCGCTGATGGGGCGTGCCCCAGCGTTTGACATAGGTTTCGACGGTTTCGACGCCGACTTCGGGGCGGAGTTGCTCGGCGTATTCCTTCCAGGCGGACTTGTTGGGTTTTGGCGCGCAACCAGCGCCGGCGGTCATGATGCCCAATACCATGACGGCGGCGGCCGTGCGACGTGAAGTTGAAGCGTATTTCATCGGGGTCCTCGCGAATGTACAGCAGCCAAGACCCATCGCACGCCGCGGCGTTAGTGAATCAATTCATCGAGCCGATGGCGGCCGCGGATGACGGACGCTCCTTCGGCTCGGCGGGAACCTCTTCGGGCATCTTGGCGAGCCACGCTCGTACGGCTTCGTAGGCCGACGCGTCCGCCGCTGCGAATCCCTTGATCCCCAATTGCTCGCAAACCGCCTTGTCGTCCTTGGCTTCGGTGGTCAGGTAATCCACCAGCTTGGCTGTGGTTGCCGGGTCGGCAGAAGGACCGGCTACGAAAGCAAACTCGGGAATCTCCTCGGTCTCGCCGATTTTGGTCAGCAGGTCTTGCGATGGACCGACAATAAAATTGCCGCCGCTCGCCGGAAGACCCGCGTACACGACTTCATCCACCACGCCGACGTTGACCGTGGCATCAAACGACACCGTCTTGCACGCGTCGTTGCCCATGTACAGTCGTCCCAGGATGCCGAACGGCGGCGGGAACAGATCAAACAGAATGTCTTTCGGCGGGCAGCCACCCTTGTCCAGCGCCCGCTTGGTGGCCTTGTCGGTCAGCACGTCGCCGTAGGTGCCGAAGGCAAATCGCTTGTCCTTCACGTCGGCGATGCTCTGAATACGCGCGTCGGATTTCTTGGAGACGATGAAGGCCTTGCGGCTGGTCTTGCCGAGGGGGTTCACCGCGGCGGCGAGCACCTTGATCTTACTCGTGTCCTCCAGGTCGGCGTATTCCTTGCACGTCAGCATGGCGTACTGGATGTTCCCCAGGTCGAGTTGTTGACCGATGGCCGCGCCGCTGGGCTGGGCGTTGAACTGCACCTGCGACCCCAGGGCCGACTCGAGGCGCGGATGCAAGGCGCGATATTCGGCGGGCATGCCAAAGAGCCCGGCCTTGGTCGATCCGATCTGAACGAACTTGCCGCCCTTGGTGTCAGGGCCGCAGCCTGTCAGAAGGCCGGACAGGCAGATGAGTGCCAGGCAGACGCGCGAAGTGGACATGTCGATTCTCCGTGGCCGTCCGGTCTTATCGGACGCGAAATACCGATACCCAGTATATCCCTTCATCGGCGGCTTGCTGAGTCCGGCGAAAGCGGGGCGGCGGCCAACGCGGGCATCGGCAGTTTCGACCGATTGACCCACGGCTTCACGGCTTCGGATAGACTGAGACGGGGGAAAAGACAAGCCGTTCTGTGAGGTGCCCCATGCTCGCGGAACCCATCCTAGCCGTCATTGCGGTCGCGGTCATATCTGCGGAACCCACGTCGAAGCCGTCGCGGGAAATGCCGGAAGCGCTCAAAGCCGCTTTTGCCCGGGCGATGTCGATTCGCACACTTCACGCAAAGTACACATATTCGCGGATGCACCCAGAATGGGAATCGGTCATCATTCAAAATCGCGAAGATCGAATCGCGGGTGACGACATCTATTCGATCAATCGAGGGGACGACGACGAGGTCGTGTTTGGGCCGCGCGGGAACAAGATGCCGGGGTTCGGGAGAATCGCTTGGACTTGCGCGCCGCACAAGCAACTCGTGAGTCTAAAACTTGGGGAGGTCTGGAATTACCGCGAAGGCGACGACAGCGCCGGCTTTACGAAGTATCGAGCGGACATGTTCTATGGCCCCGACCTGAGAACGGCGGGGCTTTACTTGAGCCTGCGCAAAGACTCGCCAAGGGTCCTTTTCGGTGCGAAGTTGAAATACGCGAAGAACGACTCATGGGCCGAGATTCCAGCGAGTAATGGCCTAGTCACGGTCATCACCACGAGCGTGAGGAAACAAGGTTCCCGAACAGGAGGCCGTAGCGAATATAGCTGGACGATAGACCCCAGCAAAAATCACGCGATCCTCAGGACGACGTTTCAGGACTTCGATGCTACCGGCACCCCACGCGGTCCGCTGGTAGCGTGTGACCTGGAATACAAAAAGATTGACGGATACTGGATTGCAGTTAAGTCGGTGAAACGCGGTTCGCACACGCTCGAAGAGATTTTCGTTCACGAGGTCACGATCAATCGACCGGAGCACCCTCAAGAGTTGACGCCGAAAATTATGGATATCCCGGTGGGAACAATGATCGGCGGCCCGCCAGAAGAGGGCCAGGGACGCGGCTTGTCCAATCTATCGGTGTGGGATGGCGGCAAACTCCGCGGCAACTTTGAGTGGCAGTGGATAAAAAAGCGCTTCGATACGCGTCGGCACGACGAATACGAGCGACGGCGACCTCGTTTCGGTGCATACCCAAGCTGGTGGGATCAGGACGACGAGACGTTCGGCCTCACCGGCGTGAGTCATCATCCGCATCAATGGGATGCATATGTACGGCGTTGGATATACAAGAACTCGCACGATCGCGAGCATCCGATTAGGGACCGGCAGAAGATCGAAGCGGCGGAAATTCTCAATGGGTGTAAAACTGAGGGCCATGCAATTTTTGGACGCATCGAGAGGCAGTTAGCAGAGCTGGAAGCAGATTTGGCCAAACCTGCGCTTGCTGACGCCGAGCGAAGGGACATTGAATCAAGACGCGACAGGCTGGTTGAGCCCATCATCACAGTTTTTTGTGAGCGTCTCAAGCCCGGCCTGGAAAAGTTGCTCGATGATAAGCAGCGTGGCGAACGCGACCAGTTTGAATCTGCCACATCCGAGCCTGCGGAACCCAAACAACCGTAGCAAACGGTCCCGCTACAGTTTCGAAAACGCATCGAGCGCCTGATCCAGGTGCGAAATCTCGTGCGCTGCCGAGACCTGGACGCGGAGCCTTGCGGCGCCCTCGGGCACGACCGGATAGCCGAAGCCGATCACGAAGACGCCCAGTTCCAGGAGCCGCTTGCTCGCGGCGATGGCCTTGGCCGTGGGGCCGAACAGGATCGGCGTGATCGCGCTGGGGCCTTCAACCGTTTCAAAGCCGCGCTGACGCAGTCCGGCGCGCATGTGGTCCACGTTTCGCCGGAGTTTCGTCACGCGGCTGTTGTCGCGCAGCACGATGTCGATGGCGGTCGAGGCGGCGGCGGCCGTGCCCGGCGGCAGGGCGTTCGAGAAGATCTGCGGCCGGCTCTTCTGCATCATGAGGTCGATCAGGTTTTTCCGCGAGGCGACATACCCGCCGGCCGCTCCGCCGAGGGCCTTGCCGAGCGTACCGGTCATGCAGTCTATTTTTCCGAGCAGACCGAAGTGCTCCACCACGCCCTTGCCTGTGGCGCCGCAGACGCCCACGCCGTGCGAATCATCGACGATCAGCAGCGCGCCATGCTCTGCGCACAGCGCATGGACTTTGTCCAGCTTGGCGATGTCGCCCTCCATGCTGAAGACGCCGTCGGTCACGACGAGTTTGAGTTTGACCGCCGCGGCCTCCTTCAACCGGGCCTCGAGGTCGGCCATGTCGGAGTGTTTGTAGACCTTTGACTGGGATGCTTTGTTGATCTGGCGGCCGAGGCGAATGGCATCGATGATCGAGGCGTGGTTCAACTCATCGCTGATGGCGATGACCGAATCGCCGCCGATGGACATCAGCGAGGCGATCACGGCCTCATTGGCATTCCAGCAGGAGACGTAGGTGGTCGACGCCTCGGTGCCGGACAGGACGGCGATTTTCTCCTCCAACTGGCGGTGATAATCGAAACTGCCGCAGATGAATCGCACCGAGCCAGTGCCCGCGCCCCATTTCTTCTGAGCGGAAATCGCGGCCTCGACGACCGCGGGGTCGTTGGCGAGGCCGAGGTAGTCGTTCGAGCAGAGCACCACGACGCGGCCGACGCCTTCGATCTCCGAGACCGCGCCCATCGGCCCCATGAAATTGCGAAAGGACTTGTACTGACCGGCTTCGCGCATGGCGTGCAGATCGTCATCAACGCGCTTCCAAAAAGGGCTCATGGGGATGCTCCAATGGCAGGCGGCCAAACGCGGAGGCTTTTCGCGTCGTGCTCCTCTGGATTGATCGTAACAACAAAAAAAGCCCCGAGCGATGGGGCGCTCGGGGCGTTAATTGAGTGTGTTATCCGAGCCGTGGCTCGAATGGCCCGCTGGGGCATGCGTCGGTCAGGGCTTGGACGCGTCTGCCGGCTTTGTGGGCTCGGCGGGCTTGGGCGGATCGGCGGGCTTGGCCGGTTGCGCCACGCCTGCGTCGATCACCTTTGCGCCCGGAGGAGCCTGCGGAACGATCTTGATCGGAGCGTTGGCTGCGGGCTGCGCCGGCGTGGCGGGCACGACCGACTTCTCGCCATCCGCCTTGATGCGCTGCTCGGTGCTGGCCAGGGCGTTGACTCGATCGTTCATGACGCCGTAGATCTCGGACATCGCCTTACCTTCTTTGACGACGTCGGCCTGTTTGTTTGCCTGGTCGAGAATGTTCTTGGCCCGCGCCAGTTGCTCGGGCTTAAACTCGTACTTGGCCGCGACTTCATCGACGCGGGCCGCCCATGTGTCACGCTCCGGAGCCGGACCGTATTCGCGGGGCGGCGGCGGGGGCGGCATGACCGGCTTGACAGTCGGAGGCGTCATCGGAAGCGGTGACGCGGGAGTGGCCGGAACTGGCGGCCTCGCCGGCGCCTGGGCCACGGGCGTCGAATTCACGGTCATCGGCGTCGCGGCCGGCGGGATGTTGAGGGCCAGCTTCTTGCTGGAGATGCTCGGCAGTTCCACGGCCTGGCCGGCCAGCATGTCGATATTCTCCCGCTTCAATTCGGTCTTGCCGCTGCGGAGCTGATTGGCGAAGTGGACCTTCATGTTGCCGTAGCCCTTGTCCACCTGGTCCTTGGGCAGGGTCGGTTCGAGTTTCGCCGCGATGCTGGCGTAGCTCAGCGGCGCCTTGGTGTAGATCCCATAGAGCTGGGAATTCATCCGGTCGATGACGGCGCCACGGACATCCTCGGTCGTGCCGGTCATGGCCTGATCCATGCCGACCTGGAGGCTGCGGACGGTCATGCGGACCGAATCGCCCTGCTGGTAGTCGGCCTGCGCGGACATCAGACTCATGCAGTCCTTCTCAAGCTGGGCCTGCTGGCCGGGGTTGAGTTCGTACATTTTGGTCAGAAACGCAACGCGCGACTTGACCCATTGGTTGTCGTCGGCGGTGGGCTGATACGACGCCTGCGCGACGCAGAGGGCCGTCACGAAGAGCGGGAGTGCATACGTGAAATGGCGTGGACGCATGGAATTACACCTGTCTTGAATGAGACCTGACTCGACACCGCGGAAACCCCGGGATGTTCTTCACAGGTATTGTCGGGAGCCGGGGCGCGGCATGTCAATCTCAGAACGCGTCTGGAGGCGTTTCGTTACGGCTGCGTTACCTAGTCAAACGAGAACGGCGCAAAAAGCCGCTTGTGCTCGCGCTGGCAGAAGCGGTCGGTCATGCCCGCGACGTAATCGCAGATCACGCGATGCGGGCCCTGCTCGGCCACGCGGGCGAAGAATCGCTCGGGCAACAACTGCGGCTCGGCGAGATAGGCCTGAAAGACCTCGCGGATCAGCCGCCGGGCCTTGGAGTCCATCCGCACCACGCGGTGATTGCGGTAGACCCGCTTGAGCAGCAGGTCCTGCAACTCATCGACGTCGGCACGGACCGAGTCGGAGAAGCCGATCAACTCCTGCGGGTGGCGGCGGACGGAATCGACGTCCGTCGCTTTTGATGCCGCGATGCGGGCGCGGCTGGCCTCGGCCGCATCCTCTGAAAGCCGCGCGGCAAGCGCATCCAGCACGGGCCGGCGAACCGCGAGCAATGGGCGGCTCGACGAACCTTCGCAGACCTGCTGCCACGCGGCGCACCAGAGCCTGCTGCCGCGGAGGATCGTCTCATCGAGCGCGCCCTCGCCGATGCCATCCTCAATGTCGTGCAGCGTGTAGGCAATGGCGTCGGCCAGGTTCGCGACCTGTCCCTCCAACGGCGGACTCGGGCCGCCCTGGCGCAGCGACTGGAGTCGCGCATCGGCGGGGCCGCTGCGCTCGGGCCGGTCATAACGCGTCTGATGCTTGACCAGTGATTCGCACAATTCGAATGTGAGATTCAGGCCGCGAAAATCGGGATAGGGGTGCTCAAGGTAATCGACGACGCGCAGCGACTGCATGTTGTGCTCGAAGCCGCCGTGATCGGACATCAGCGCGGCCAATTCCACCTCGCCGGCATGACCGAAGGGCGGATGGCCCAGATCGTGCGCCAGGGCAATTGCGCCGGCGAGCCGGTCATTGATGCTGAGCAGCCGGGCGAGCCGTTCGGCCTGCGAGGCCACCTCGAGCGTGTGGGTCAACCGCGTGCGAAAATGGTCGCCGCCGTCGCTGACGAAGACCTGCGTCTTGTGCATGAGGCGGCGGAATGCCATGCAGTTGAGGATGCGCCGGCGGTCGAGTTCGAACGGCGATTCGGCGGAGGATGGCTCGTCATGCTGGCGGCCGCGCGTGGCGTGCGGCGCGACGGCCTGGGGGATGAGTCCGTGACCGGTCATGGTGCGCCCTCATCGGCGGGCGCGGGCAGACCCATTTCGGCAGCCTTGGCCGTGAAGGTCGCCTGCAACTGGTCGAGCGATTGCGGGATGACGCGCACATCGCCGACGACCGACATGAAGTTTGTGTCGCCGTTCCAGCGCGGCACGACGTGGACATGCACGTGACCGGGCAGCCCGGCGCCGGCGCAGCGACCGAGGTTGACGCCGATGTTGAAGCCGTTGGGCTGCAGTGCGCCGGCCAGCAGTCGTTTGGCCTGACCGGTGTGATGCCAGAGGCGCTGCATCTCGCCGGGGGTGAGATCATCGAGATCGGCCTTGTGGGCGGCGGGAGCGATGAGCAAATGGCCGTTGGTGTAGGGATAGCGATTGAGCAAGACGATTGTCTCGTCGCTGCGCCAAATGACGCCGTTCTCGGCGTCGGCATCGGGCTTTTCGAGATAGGCGCAGAGGAAGCAGGGGCCGTCCGGCGGCGGCGAGGGGGTCGTGACGTAGTCGTGACGCCAGGGCGCCCAGAGACTGGCGTGGAATTCGTTCATGTCGACAACCCGCTTTCCGAATAAGACGACGATGGCGTTACGGCGAGGACTTGCTTTGCTGCACGAGCGATTCCGGCGGGGCGGCATTCACGGCCTTCCATGCGGCCATTTCCGCGGCGACGCGCTTGGCCGGCTCCCATTCGCTTCGGCGGCCGCTTCCCACGGTACACGATTGCAGATCCGCCACCTGACTCACCCAGCCGCGAATCGCGTCGCCATGGCTCTCCAGCAGCGTCGCCATTTCACTCGGAAACAACTCGACAAAATCCGCCATCTGTCGAAGTGACGCGCAGGGGTCGGACGCGGACTCGGCTCGCCGCGCGAGACCGCTCATCCAGTGCCCTGCGGCCTGGCTCTCGCTCAGTTTCTGCGTCTTCGTGACATCGCCCTTGGTGCAGCGGACCGTCTCGCCGGTGTCCACTTCGACATACCGTATGGTATTGCCCAGCGTACTGAACTCGATCGCGTGGACCTCTTCGCCCGACTTCCGTGAGATCAGCCACATCGATTTCTTCTTGTCGCTGGGCTTCAGGGCGCGGGTCTTGGATTCGACGGTCGCGGCATAGGTCTGCGTCGCACCGTCATCACCGCCTGCGGCCGCGCAGACCAGCCACTTCGCCGAATCGTCCTTCAATAGATGCGCGGCCCAAAGACCATCCGGCATGGCGGGGGCGAGTGTGACGCTGACGGACTTGGCGATATCGGGGGCCAGCGTCTCGCGGACCTCTCGCGGAACGAATCCCCGGGCCTTGATGACGAACGTCAGCCGCTTGTGCGGCGGGAGTTTCCAGATTGTCCGGCCGGTGTCGCCGATCTTGCGACCATCCAGAAACACCTCGGCTTCCACTTCGCCCGCCATTTTGAAGTGGAGGCCCGACTGCATCGCCCGCTGGTATTCGCGCCGTCGGTCCTCGATGCGGCGGTCGGACTTGTCGATGGTCCGAGCAAGTGTCAGCGTTTCCATCGCAGCGTCGTAGTTCTGCGCGTCCCAGTGTCGCGCGGCGTCGGCGAGGCGATCGTCCACGCGACCCGATTTGAGGCGACTCTCGGCTTCGCGCAGCCGCTCCGATCCGGCCGCCCCGGCATCCAGATCCCGCATCGACGCAATCAGCGCCGCGGCCTCGTCCCATTTCTTTTCTGCAAGAAGCGCATCAAGACTTGAATGATCCGCGGTCATCCGCTTGGCCAGCGCACTTTGATACGCGAGATCGAGCGATTGAAGGTCGGCTTCCTGCGTCGTGCCGTCTTTTTTCAGTTTCTGGATGAGCCGCTTTGCTTCGACGAGGTCGCCCTGGTCGAGTGCGGCCGTGATGAGCGACTTGTCGGCATCCTGCAACGGACGCTGCCGCGCCAGGCGCGCAGCCTCCTCGCGCTTCGCGGCCTCCTCCGCCTCTGTCAGTTCCTTGACCGTGCCGGTCGAAATGGCTCTGTTCGCCCAGAGCTTAGGGAAGATGTACTGCGTGCTGACCCAGACCAGCCCGCCCAGGAATGCGAGCACAATCGCGAGTTTCAAAATGGGTCCCAGCGCCGATGTCGCCGCGGCCGCTTTGTCCGCAACGGTCTCATCGGAGACACGGACGGGCGTCTTGACCGGCGTCGCCTCCGGTTCGTCGGCAATCGCCTCCAGGTCGGGCGGCGTGTCGTCGAGATTGGCCGGTGCGGCCGGCGTCGCTCGCGCCGATGGAATGCGCAGTCCTGCGCCGCACGCCGGACAGGCGATGCGCTGTCCGCGCAGATCGGAGGCCACACGGACCAGCCGGCCGCATTCCTTGTTGGGACATCGAATGGCGAGCGACATGTTCGCGGGCCTGTGGGGTCAAGGGTTTGGGGCGGCGCAAGCCCGGCCTGCGCAGCCCGACGAATCGGGCTAAATGAGCGTAGTTTGACGCGGCCAAGCGGTCAATCGTCGATCGGCAGGTCGACGTTGGGCTGAGGCGTTTGATGATGCCCCGGCGCGCCGAATAGACGGCGCACGCGCAGCGTCTTGGCGACGACGACCTTCTTGTCTTCGGTAGCGGCAAACTCTCCTTGAATGCGGCATCGCCCGAACAAGTCGCGCGGCTTGCCGACGACTTGTGCGACCTTCAGCGACGAGGATTCGATCCGCCCTTCAATTCGGTCGGGCTGATTCTTGGTCAGAAACACGAAGCCGGCGCCCGAGTATCGAATCGAATCGGGCCCGCTGATCAGGCAGTAACTGATCGTCGCGTTGGTCTGCGAACTCTCGACATGCGTCGTTCCCGGCCGGGCTTCCCAGAACACCTGGACCGTGACGATCTGGGTGGTCGGCGGAACCGGGGTTCCGTCGCCAGTTTCGACGTTTTCGACGCTGTCGGCGTCATGAACCTCGAACACCATCGTCAGGTCGCGGTGGGCATTCCGCGAGAATCGACCATCGTCGAATCGCTCGGAGAGATTTCGCGCAGGAGCGCCTTCGTGAAACGCGGCGATCTCAAATCGCGTCTCGACCGGCTTGCAAGCCGGGAGCATTCCCATGCAGGTGGCGACGGTGAGGAGGAGAATGCGCTGGCCACGTTGGCGCGCATGTGGCCGCCGACCGGCCCAATCAATGTTCAACCGCATCAAGCAGACCCTTGTCCGACTTGGGAAGCGAAGGCGTGGCATGGGCGATTCCCAACAGCGACAGCGCGTCGCGCTCGACGATCGCGGCCAGATACTGACGTGGAATGGTCGGGAGATTCGTGCCGGTCACGAGTTGATTGAGACGGAAGAGCGATTCGATCGCCGTGGCCGCGGACGAATAGGGGAAGTCGCTGCCAAAGAGAAGTTTGTCGATCACGCCGTACTGATAGGCGCTGAGCAGCGCGTTGTAGGCCTTCCACGGTCGGGCGATCAGAGCGCTGACATCGGCATAGACATTTCGATGGCGGCCGAGCAGCACGACGCACTCGTCAATCCACGGATACCCCAGGTGGGCGATGACCAGTTTTAAATTGGGCAACTCACGGGCGACTTCGTCCAGCAGCACCGGCTTGGCAAACTCCATCTTGCTGCCCGACGTAAAGTGAATGCCCATGTGCAGCAGGACCGGCATGTTCAGGCGGGCGGCCTCGGCAAAGACCTGCATCGCGCGGCTGTCGGCGGGATGGAAATCCTGCGCGGCCGGGCTGACCGTGATGCCCTTGATGCTCGGATCCTCCTTGGCCTGGGCCAGATCATCCATGGCTTCCTGAATGTCGGTCGGATCGACGCCCATGAAGCCGATCAACCGCTCTGGCTGGCTGCGGACGTATTTGGAAATAAGTTCGTTGGGAATTTCCACGCCGAGGAACCGGCTCTTGAAGCCCAGGACAAAACTCTTGTCGCAGGGCTTGCTTGCCTCAAGGTGTTCGTCGGTGCTGGCCCGATGGGCGCGGGCGCTGGCTTCGCGATCGAAGAAACCGGCGTCACCGGGGGTCCAGTCTTCGCGACGATCAAGCCCGGCGGGGGCGCGGTTTTCCCAGATATGCGTATGACAGTCGACTATCACGGTCTGGATGACTCCTGACGGGAGGGGTTGGGCGGTCGAGTCGTCGACGCCGCCCTGTCCCATCCCGAACGGCGTTAGCTTACCATGTCGTCAACGGAGCCACAATTTTTGGCACGCCTGCCGCGGATGACGGCAACGCCATGCAAGCCCTGCCACTATCCATGATTGACCTGACCACCCAGCTCGGCGGCCTGACCCTCAAGAACCCGGTGCTGACCGCGAGCGGCACCTGCGGATATGGACACGAGTATTCACCGCTTGTGGACCTTTCGAAACTGGGCGGTTTCACCACCAAGAGCGTGACCGTCCGGCCGCGGAAGGGAAATGAGCCGCACCGAATCGTTGAGACGCCGTCCGGCATGCTGAACGCCATCGGGCTTGCCAATGTGGGGCTGGATGAGTTCTGCACGACCAAGGCAAAGGCGCTGGCGGGATTCGGCACGCACGTTTTTGTCAACGTCGCGGGGCATTCGATTGATGACTACGTTCAGGTGTGCGCACGCGTCGACTGTTTGGACGAAATTGCCGGCGTCGAACTCAATGTGTCGTGCCCGAATGTCGCTGATGGCCTGACGTTTGGCACCGATCCCAGATTGCTTCGCGAATTGCTCGGCGAGATTCGACCCGTCATCAAGCGGGGTGTGCTGATCGTCAAACTCTCGCCGAATGTCACCGACATCACGCAAACCGCGGCCGCGGCGATCGATGGCGGCGCCGACGCATTGTCGCTGGTCAATACGTTTGTCGGCATGGCGGTCGATGTCGAGCGCCGGCGGCCGGTGCTGGCGAACGCGACCGGGGGGCTGTCGGGGCCGGCGATTCGACCGCTGGCGGTCAACCTGGTGCATCGCGTCTTCCGTGACGTGGCGCGGGCGGCGCGGGTTCCGATCATTGGCATGGGCGGCATCACAAACTGGCACGACGCCGTGGAATTCATGCTGGTGGGGGCGTCGGCGATTTCGATCGGCACCGCGCTGTTTGTGAATCCAACCACCCCAGTTCAAATCATCGAGGGATTGACAGAGTACTTACAGCGACAGGGTGTCACTAGGGTGCGCGATCTGGTAGGGGCGGCCGTGCCCGCGGCGTAGGCTGTCGCCCGGCTACTTGGTGTCACCCGCACTCGAGACGGGAACGGGATCGTTGCCCCGTCCGACCACGACTGAACCCTGACCCGGCAAGCGAAACGGGGATTTGGACCTGAGCGCCGCTTCGAGGCGCTCGGGATTGGACAACACCGCATGGTTCGAGTTGCAGAATTCACCCAAGGCGACCCATTTCCCGAATCGATACACATTTTTCGATGGATCAACGGCGTCGTTTCCGCCGACCAGCAGCGTCAGCATGCCGTTCTGCCGGTACGCGTTGATGTCGACGCCGCGATCGCCGATGCCGATCAATGCCCCTGGCCAGGTCTTGCGAAGTTCCGCCAGTTCCACCCGTTTAAAAATTCCCTGAAGGATGCACTGACGCAGACTGGGCGCGGTCACAAGCGGACCGGCGGGGAATTCGTGTCGATCCAGCCAACGTCGCGTTTTCTCCCATAGAAATCGCGGTCGGCCGGTCAGGTAGACAACCTGGAAATCACGGGCAAGTTGCGAGAGCGTGGCGCTGGAATCTGCCAGAGGATCCGATTTGTTGTCCTCATCATGCAGCAAGAGCACGCGATAGGATGTATCCGACACCGTCTCGTCTATGTCCACGGCGACGATGGTCCGGTCGGGCGTCCAATGAAACACGCGGCCGTGATGGCTGTACCGCGCTCCCTTTCGTTTGATGATGACTTCGAATTCCGACGTGTCCGGTGCCACCGTTGTCTCAAACGTCGCGCGGCCGTCGTCATCGGTCTGGCCGCGACCGACAGTGCGGCCATTGACCCTGAACCGCACGTCGACATCAGCCAGGCTGAGACGAACCCCGCGGACCTGCTCGTATTCGACGTTGGCAACCAGGGTCACTCGCCCGTCGGCGCGAACGATTGCATCGTCGGTAGAAAGGACAACGCGGCTGCAGCCCGTGGTGCACGCTGCAAGGGCCGCTGAAACGACCAGCGCGTAACGCGCGCAAAGCATCGGGGTTCGAATCGCGGACGAAATTGAGACACTGAGGGCGTTTCGGTCAAATGTGTTCATTCGGTCCGCAGTATATGCGAGAACCGAACGACGCGAGGGGAAGGCCCGACGCGAGGCTCAAGCCGGTGTCGCGGCAGGTTCGGTGGCTTTTGTTCGGGCCATGGTCATATTGATCTTTTCGGCCAGGGTCTGAGCCGTGAACGGCTTGACCACGTAGCCATTCACGCCGGCCTTGACGGCTTCAAGGACTCGCGCCTTCTCGGCCTCCGTGGTGCACATGATGATCGGCAATGTGCGATCGGTTTCGCGGACCTTTCGGATCAGCGTGATGCCGTCCATGTTGGGCATGCTCCAGTCGACGAGCAGCAGATCGGGCTTGCATTCGGACATGACTTTGAGGGCCTCAATGCCGTCCGACGCCTCGGCGACGTCCTCATATCCGAGGGTCTTGAGCGTGCACTTCTGAATGTTGCGAATGGTGCAGGAGTCATCGACCAGCAGAATCTTCACAGCCTTGCCCTCCGGACTCGGTTCGGAACGTTGGGATCGGGCCGCTTCACCCTCACCCTGCGTCATCATCATGTCGGCCTGCGGTGTTGTCCTATTCAGGTAATTCGAACGGTCGCACTCCCTTGCGCGATTCCGCCATCCCCCGGCCGGCACAATTCGACGCGTCATACCCCGAACGACGCAGCGAGCACGTGACCAGAAAACTGTTCAACAGAAAGGCAACTCTCGGACGCTAATCCGACTCTTGGATTATCATGGATCGGCAGGCGTATAATCAAGTGCCTTCCGGGTTGGTAATTGCGGATTTTTTCAATCTGTGAATTATGGACGTTGATTCTGTCAGCCGGGCCGTTGTGGATCGCGCGATCGAGCAGGCCGCCGTCCGCGTCCGAACCGTATCGGCCCTTGCCGGCGCGCTGCTGGTCTGTGCGGCGGCGGTGGCCTACGTTGGATTGGCGGTCATGGCCGATCATGCCTTCGATGGCGGGCTGTCGTTGACCGTCCGAAGGGTCGGATTGGGGCTTGCGGGGCTGCTGGCCGCGATTTTGACCGGCGTATTGGTCATTCGACCGGCCGTGCGGCGAATCAGCCAGCTTTATGCGGCCTGGCTTCTGGAGCGTGCCCGACCCGAACTTCGCCATGCCCTGACCACTTCGCTGCAACTCCGCTACCGCACCGATGTTCACGCGGGGGTTTCATCGGGCCTGTCATTTCAGGCGGCTCGCGCCGTGCGGCATGTCGATTCGACATCCGTCGTTTCCGGACGTGCCTTGCGGCATGCCGGACTGACCGCCCTCAGCGTCATCGTGCTGTTCGGCGTGTATGGGATCCTTGCCCCAAAGCGTATGCGGCCCTCCGTTCTGCGCGTATTCGGCGCCGACATAACCGCGCCGACCCGCACGTCTGTTGAGATGATCCGACCAGCCGTCGACGCCTCGGTGGTGGTCGGCACGCCCGTGCCATTCGACGTGTTGGTGACCGGTCGAGTGCCGGATTCGGCCTGGCTCGAATTCAGCCTGGACGAGGGAAAGACCTGGCATGAGGGAAATCGGCTCGATCTGGCGCCCTCGGCCGATCGAAAGTCAGCCCAACGGGCGTGGACCGCGACGCGCGCTGGGGCCGATGTGGGAGCGACGTTTTGGTATCGCGTTCGAGCAGGCGATGCCCATTTCGAGCCGCGGCGTTTGGAAGTCCGGCCGCAACCGGTCGTGACGGCGCACGATGTGGTGCTGACGTGGCCCGAGTATTCAGGTCGCACTGAATCGTCGCACAGCGATGGGCCGATCGATGCGCTCATTGGCACGCAGGTCGAATTGACGGTGCACACCAACGTCCCCGCGGCGGATGGTCGCGTCGTGTTTCACGGTCCGAGCGGGGCCTATTCGCGACAGATGACACTGGATTCGACGGATCGCCGGGTGCTGCGTGGGAAGTGGGTGGTCGATCGCGATCTCGAATACGAGGTGCGCTTCAACGACGCCCACGGCGCGGGCAACCCCAATCCGATTCGTTACGCGCAGCGGGCGCGGGGCGATCATCCGCCTGAGATTGATCAGATTGAGCCGGGGGCGAAGTTGACCGCGGCGGCCACGGATTTGTTCGCGCTGAAGGCGGTCATCACCGACGACTGGGGCGTCGCCGGGCTAACGCTGAAATATCGCGGCGCGACGCGTGATGGTCGGATTGAGTTGATGCACGGCCGAACCACCCATTCCGCGCGAGTCGATCTTGCCGAGTCGATTGCAGTCGCGGCGCTGGGCGCTTCGGATGGCGAAGTCGTTGAATTCTGGATTGAGGCGATCGATACGCGCGTCGATCTCCGAGGTGCAAGCGATCCGCAATTGACCCGCGGGCCGGTCTGCGAACTCCGCGTGAATGGCGGTGGCAAGGGACGGTCGGCGACTGACAAGCCGGGTGGAAATGCCGGGGCTGGAGCCGATCCGAAAAAGCCAGGCGCGGGCAATGGGAATTCGAACCAGCCCGGCAAGGGACCCGAGGGATCGAATGGCTTGGGTGGCACAGGCGCTTCCGGCGATGGAAAGCCGGGGAATGGAGACGATCCATCGCCGGAGGACGACAGGCAGTCCGGCGATGATTCAAAATCATCCAAGAATTCGAAATCGACGAGTGATGGCAATCAGTCGAATGACTCCGGCGATAACGAGAGTGACGGTCAACCAAGAGACAATTCAGGGTCGTCAGAGGACGAACGCAAGCCCGCCACGCCGGACGATGGCGGGCCCAACGACAACGGCGATGGTGCGTCCATGCCGGGCGATTCCGGCGGCAAGTCGAACTCGGATGCCGACTCAGGCGATTCAGCCGGGAGCAGGGGCGATTCAAACGGTGAGTCGAAGCAATCTGGCGATTCGGGCAACCCAAGTGACGTATCCGACGGTCGTGACGGCGAGCCGCAAGATGCAAACGCCGAATTAGACCGACTGATTAAGAAGAACAAGGATGCCATAGATCGACTCGGACAGCAGCCGTCTGGGGAATCGGGTGAGAAGCCCAAGGATGGCGAGAAGAACGAAGCGGGCAAGTCGGGTCCGTCCGGATCAGAAGTTAGGCCAGGCTCGAAGGCTGGTGACAAGTCGGAGAAACCGGGCGACACCGGCAAGAAGCCGTCTGACAATTCTGATGCTGGGAATGAGAGGTCTGGCGGGGAAAAGGATCCTTCGGACCAGAAGCGCGGGGGGCAGCCCAAGGCTTCAACCGGCGGCAAAGAAGGCGACAAAGCGAAAAACTCCGACAATTCAAATGGCGAGGGAAAGCCCGCCGACGACAAGCCGAATGGCGAAGCATCGAAGGAGGCTCAAGGCGAATCAAAGCCGCCGTCCAACGAGGGGAACCGCACCGACGAAGATGATGCACCCGGCGAGCATGCCGGGGAGGGCAAGTCGAAGGAGTCCGACGCCGAACAGAAACAGGATGCCGAATCGGGCACGTCTAAGGGCGAAGCCAAAGGAAACCAGTCGGGCGATCAGGCTGGAAAACCAGGTGATCAACCGGGTGACGGAGAAACAGGCGAGCAAAGTGACGCCGAAGGTGGAAAGCCCCAGGACGGCGCGACTGCCAAGGAAAACTCCGACGGTGAATCGAAACCCGCGACGACTGGAAAACAGACGGGTGACAAAACATCGAAGAACTCCGGCGAGGGCCAGCGCAACACCCCGACGCCGGCGCAGGACGTCGGGCCGACACCCAAGGGCGGCGGCTCTGTCGCACCGGATGCCGGCCCGGGTGAAACCGATGGCCGGTTCGCGGGCGAGGGCGATTCGGAAGCCCTGGATGCGCCGATGCGGGAACGGGCGCGGAAGGCCGTCGATGAACTGGAGCGCCGATTGCGTGACGGCGGCGTGAGCGATGCCGAACTGCAAGAACTTGGCTGGAATCGCGCCGAGGCCCAGGCATTCGTCGAGCGCTATCGCCGGCTGCAGGCCGCGGCGCAGCGGCAACGCGACGGCGGACTCTTTTCGGGAAAGACGCGAGACACGGACGATGGCCCGTCCTCAGCAGATGGAAACTCAGCCACAGGAGTGGGCCGCGGCATGACCGGCGCGATTCGATCGGCACCGGGCACCGCCCGTCCGGCCGAGGGCCTCAGCGATGCCACGACCGAATCAGTTCCGGTCGAGTTTCGCGATGTGCTCGACGAGTACTACCGCTCGATGGCGCGACAGGGCGAGGCCACATCGAGGCCGGCTCGTTAATCCACTGAGACACAATGGGCTTTATTGGCTCGGCTGATGACTACGCGCCCGCTTTCGCATTCGCCGCCGCCATCAGCGAAGCGGCCTTCTCCGCATCGGCGAGGAAGCGATCGGTGTAACGCGCATCGACATTGCGACAGCACTGCGTCGCGAGTTCCGCAATTCGTTGATAGTCCGGGTCGCTCGTCACCGACTGAAACTCGCCGGCCAGTATGACAAGTCGCAGCAGATGCCTCAACACAAGCCCTTCCTGCTTGACCAGATTCTTGGCCTTCACGATCTTCCAGAAGTCGATATCGGTCAGTGAAAACGCGGCGCCGGCGAGCCATTTGGGTTGCACAAACGCCGGCTCGGGGCCGGCCAGTTTCGCCTCGAAGGCGGTCTTCAGCATTTCGGGCAGCGTCAGAACTCCGTTCTGCTCTTCTTCCTGCCAGTCGTCATCTTCGTCTTCATCGCCATCCAGACCCGTCTTCGCGGCCGTGACGCCCAGTTGGATCATGAGCGGCGCCATCACGTCGCGCTGAAGCGGCCCGGGCGGGAGTTCCTCCGGCAGGCGCGCGTGCCGCTCAATCGCCCGCGGCAATTCAAGCACCGATTCCAGCGTGACGACTTTCTCGTTGAAGTCGGCGCGGTTGAGCTGATCGGCCAGGTAGGCGCCGAAGGGCGGATCGATGCCGCGGAATTGCAGCAACTTGAAGATCGATTCGTCGAGTGTGACATGATCGCCGTCCTCGGAGCGCGTGAGGTAGCCCAGCGACGCGAGGTTGCCGATCATGAAGTCGAGTTGCTCCTGGAATTTCGCGAGGTGTGGCGGATCGTTGAAACGCTTGCGAATGAACTCGCGCGTTTCGTGGAGCGTGCCGGTCCGCGTCAGCAGGAAGATTAGCACCTGGTAGGGGATCATCGATCGCGAGAACAGCCGCGCCGGGCCTGCGTCGATGAGCGTCTTGAACTGCCCTTCGCTCCAGTACTGCTCGGTCGAGCGCCGTGAGGGCTTCTTCCGCTCCAGTTCCTTCCGGGCCTTCATGATCCCCAAGTCCTTCGACAGCGGATCGAGTTGATCGTATTTTTTGCGCCACTTGGCGATGCGGGCGTCGTCTTCATGAGCGATGGCGTAGACGTAGCCCTTGCTGTCGAACTGGGGCCGACCGGCCCGGCCGAACATCTGGTGGGCCGATGACGGGGGTACCAGTTTCTTTTCGCGCGGCTTGCCCTTCAGCAGCGTGGTCAACACGACGCTTCGCGCCGGCAGATTGATTCCCGCCGCGAGCGTCTCGGTGCAGATGACGAACGGCACGAGCTTTCGTTTGAACAGGTGCTCAACGATCTCTTTGTGCTTGGGAAGCACGCCGGCGTGATGAACGCCGACGCCGCGGACCAGCATCTGCTTGAGCTTGGGACCGACGCCATCGGTCAGGTCTTCCTTGTGCTCCTCCAGGTAGGCCTCGACCTCGGCCCGTGCGGCGGCGTTCGTCAGGGAGAGGCCTTTCATGCGCTCGGCCACTTCCCAGCACTCGTCGCGATTGAAGCAGAACACCAGTGCCGGCGTGCGATTTTCGGCATCGTCGGCATCCGCCATGTCCGGGAGGTGCTCGGTGAGCAGCTTGTCGCCGACCCAGATGAATTCAAGCGGCACTCGGCGCTGATCGGAGAGAATCACGCGAACGTTGCGATTGTGCTCGGATTTGAGCCATGTGGCGAAATCGTTGGGGTTCCCAACCGTGGCCGACAGGAGCAGGACGCGCGTGTGCGCCGGCAGCAGCACGAGGGACAATTCCCAGACAATGCCGCGCTCCTGGTCGTTGAAACTGTGAAACTCGTCCATGACTACGGCCGAGCCGGGCGTCAGGTCGGCCAGCGACGGGTCATTCGACAAGAGGTGATTGAGCAGGATTTCGGCGACCACGACGCGCACAATCGCGTCCGGGTTGACGCGGCGATTGCCGGTGATGAGACCGACCGATTCCCGAGGAAAGCCCCATTTCTCCGCGAGGTCCTGCATCTCGCGGAACTTCTGGTCTGTCAGGGCGATCAGCGGCGTCGTGTAATAGAGACGCGTGCCGGTATGCAGCGCCTCGAACACGGCGGCCTCCGCCAGCAGTGTCTTTCCCATGCCGGTCGGAGCGCAGACGAGAATGCCATCGGCCTCCTCAAACCATGCCAGCAGGGCCTCCTCCTGGTAGGGGTACAGCTCATGGGTCAGGCTGTCGAGGAACTTCGCACAGATTTCGCCGCGTGTGAGAGCCATCAGCTGTCAGCCTTCAGCCATCAGCATGATGTTTCGGAATAATTGCAGCCTATTTCTACACTCTACATTCGACATTCTTCATTTAGCCTCGCGTCGTCACAAATTCGCCGCCCTCGGCCATCGGATTCCAGCGGCTCATGATCATTTTCTGTTGCGTATAGAAAAGGATGCCCTCCTTGCCCTGGATGTGCAGATCGCCGAAGAAACTCTGCTTGGCGCCGGTGAAGGCGAACATGGCCATGGGGGCGGGGACGCCGACGTTGATGCCGATCATGCCGGCGCCGGCGCGGTGCTTGAACTCGCGGGCCGCGTGTCCGTCGCGCGTGTAGATCACGGCGCCGTTTCCGAACGGACTGCGATTGGTGAGGGCGATGGCCTCTTCGAGATCGCGCACGCGGGCCACGCTCAGCACGGGGCCGAACAATTCGGTTGCGCCGACGTGCATGGCCGGATCGACATGGTCGAAGATCGTAGGGCCGAGGTAAAAGCCGTTCGGGGTCTCGGCGACGCGAACACTGCGTCCGTCGCGGGCCAGTTTCGCGCCTTCCTTCACGCCCTTGTCGATGTTTGACAAGATGCTTTCCAGATGCACCTTCGTCGTGACCGGGCCCATGTCGGCATCGCTGGGGCGGTCGGTCGGGCCGACCCTCATGCGGCTCGCCCCGGCCACCAGTGCCTCCACCACCGGATCGGCCGCCTTGCCGACCGCGACAGCAAGGCTTCCAGCCATGCACCGCTGACCGCTGCAGCCGAACGCCGCTGATTGCAAAGCGGCGACGCTGCGATCCAAGTCGGCGTCGGGCATGACGATGATGTGATTCTTCGCGCCGCCGTTGGCCTGCACGCGTTTGCCGTGTTTCGTGCCGGTCTCCCAGATGTACCTTGCGATCGGCGTGCTGCCGACGAAGCTGACCGCTTGAACGCGCGGATCTGTTAACAGCACATCGACGCATTCCTTGTCGCCATGCACGATGTTGAAGACACCGGGCGGCAGACCGGCCTCAGCCAACAGTTCGCCAAGCCGCATGGCCGACATCGGCACCTTTTCGCTCGGCTTCAAAACGAACGTGTTACCAGCGGTGATGGCAATCGGGAACATCCACAGCGGGACCATGAGCGGGAAGTTGTACGGGGTGATCCCGGCGCAGACGCCGAGGGGATGCCAGTAGGTCTCGCAGTCGACGTCGCTGGCCAGATTGTGCACCGTGTCGCCCATGGTCAGCGTCGGCAGACCGCAGGCGTACTCGACCATTTCAATGCCGCGCCGCACGGACGCGATCGCCTCGGAATGGGTTTTGCCGTGCTCGCGTGACACGGTTTTTGCCAGATTGTCGACATTCTTCTCGAGCAGGCTCACATATCGAAACATCACCCGGGCGCGTTCGACGACCGGCGTCTGACTCCAGGCTGGAAATGCCTCCTGAGCCGCCGCGATCACCTCCCGGGTTTCGTCGGCGGTGCACATGGGGCATTCGGCAATGGTCTCGCCGGTCGAGGGGTTGAAGACCGGACTGCGACGGCTGGATTTGGCTGGGACAAACTGACCGCCGCTGAGCAGCTTGACGACTTCGAGGCGGTTTGCAGTGGCGGTGGACATGGTGAATCTCCTCAGTTTTGGGGCCGTTTGATCGCCACTATACCGCCTGATAGAGCGCCTATCTATCTGTCCAAACCCGAGTTAGAAAATCTCTTGACAATCCGGCCGGAACTTGATTGAATGTTCAATCAAGGAGCCACAATGCCCCCGGAAGACACCAAGGCCCGCATCATCGAGACCGCCCGGCGGCTCTTTCACGAGCAGGGCTACAACGCCACCGGCATCTCAACGATTCTTCGCGAGGCCGACGTCAACAGCGGAAGCCTTTATCACTTCTTCCAAAGCAAAGAGGCGCTGCTCATCGCAGTGCTCGAGAAATACGTCGATTTACTCCACCCGATGGTCATGGGGCCGGCGGAGCAGGCAGCCGCCGACCCCATCGACCGAATTTTCGCGCTGCTTGGCTTCTATCGAAAAGGGCTCGAGATGACCGGCAACAAGATGGGCTGTCCGATCGGGAATCTCGCCCTCGAACTCGGCGACGACCATCCGGACATCCGTGCATTGATTCATCTGAACTTCAATAACTGGGCGACCGTGATCGAGCGGTGGCTCCATGATGCCCGAGATCGCCTGCCCGGGGATTTGAACATTCCGGAGTTCGCGCGCTTCGTCCTCACGGTGATGGAGGGCGGCATCATGCAGGCCCGCGCGGCTCAGTCGCTCGAGCCATTCGACGCGTCGGTCAACCAGTTGCGCAATTACGTCAACAGCTTGCTCGACCGGCGTCGGTCGTCGGCGAGTTGAATTGAAAGGAGAGAAACCATGCCTTCAATCCAACTGAATTACTGGGCGGTGGCGGTGGCCGCGGTCGCGACGTTCATGCTCGGCGGACTGTGGTACACCGCGCTGTTCGGAAAAAAGTGGCAGCAACTGCACGGCTACAGCGAAGAGAAGGTGAAAGCCATGCAACAGGCGCGGCCGCCGGCGATTTTCTTCAGCGTGATGCTGATTTCGTATTTCGTGCTTGCCATTGCAGTCGGCGTCGTCTTCAGCGTGGCCGGCGTGCATTCGGCCGTCGGCGGTGCGGCGCTGGGCTTCATGCTGTGGCTGGGTCTATGCGCCGCCATCGGCGCGACCGAGCACATCGCCTCCGATCGGCACATCGGCATTTACATGATTGACCGAAGCTATCAACTGCTCTCACTGGTCATGATCGGCGTCATCATTGGGGCGTGGAAGTAGGGCGGAGCGATGGTGGATGTCGGATGGGGGATGTCGGATGGGGGATCGAAGATTTGAGACTGTGAATCTGGGATCTCAAATCTGAGATTCCAGATTTGAGATCTGAGATTCCAGATGTGAAATTTGAGATCTCAGATTTGAGACATTAAGCCTTGATATGCAACCTGGAGAATTGAAACATGAAACTAAAAACACCGGCTGTATCTTTCTCGGCATGCGCCCTCGTGACTTTGTTCTCCGCTGCCGGCATTTGCCTAGCCGACGACACTTCGAAATCGAACGTGAAAGAGGACCGATCGATCCTGCGGTGGGAGTGTGTGGTCGATGGATCGCTCGATGAGGTCTGGGACGCGTTCACCACGAAGGAGGGCATCGAGTCCTGGATGGTGCCGGTCGCCGAGATCGACCTGCGCGTGGGCGGCACATTGAAGACCAACTACGACAAGAAGGCGGGCATCGGCGGGCCCGGGACGATCGTGCATCACATCCTCAGTTTCGAGCCGAAGCGCATGATCACATCCCGCTTCGACGCCCCGGAGAATGCCCAGATCGCCAAGATCGCAGAAAAGAGCTGGGGCATCACCTATTTCGATTCGATGGGCCCCAAACAGACGCGTGTCACGCTTGTTGCCTGCGGCTATGGCGAGGGACCGGAGTGGGACAAGGCTCGCGCGTTCTTTGAAAAGGGAAATGCCTGGACCCTGGATAAGCTCAAACAGAAGTTCAAGACAAACCAGAATCCCAATGCGGCGGCAAAGCAGGATGATGCTGCCGGGAAATCAGGCCCCGACGCACTGGACCTGCTCGCCCCGCTGGTCGGCGAATGGCAGTTTGAGAAGAAACAGGACAACGGCAAGGTGTTTCGCGGCCATTCTGTGTATGAAAAAGGACCCGACGGAATAAACCTGACGGCCCGCGGCTCGCTGGGCGATGACAAAAAGCTCTCGCCGCACGGCGCCATGTTGATCTATCGCGATCCGGCATCGAAGGGCGTTCGATTCCAGAATCTCGACGAGAACGGCGGCGTCGCCCAGGGCGCCGTCCGTGTCTCGTCGGACAATGTGATTGAATGGGACTGGGACCTGACGGGCCGCGAGGGAAAGACCACGCGATACATCGTTCGCCAGACGCTCAAAGGACCGGACGAGTTCGACTTCCAGCTCTACCTTCGCTCCGGCGAGCCACCCCATAAGGAGCTGGTGCACGTGACCTATCGGCGGGTCAAGTGATTTTCAAATAAGACAGTTGATGAAAATAGCTACATCGGCCACGCTGTTCTGGCAGTCGCCATTTAGATCAGCGCAAGGGACGTAGACGCCGCCCGTAATCGCATCCATGAACAACTGGATATCCGGACCGTTGCAGGCCCCATCGGAATTGAGATCGCCCAACGCGGTGCAGCCGAGCGGCGGACGCACGAGCACAATTGCCGCGGTGCTTGAATAGACCAAGACGAAGGTCACATTGTTGCATGGCGAGGGGACCGGAGGCTCGATGGCGTCAAACTCCCCGATGCGGCCTTGAACTGCGTTGACGGCGATGAACTGCTCACCCACCTTGGGAACGTATCCGGTTGGGAGCTTGACCCGCATCGTGCCGTTGAAGGTTGTCGTTCCCGACACGTTAATGCGATCGTAATCGCCGGAAGCCGGCGTTCCTTTCAGGTCCATTTCCATCTTGCCGGTGGGATTGAAGGTAAGATTGCCCTGCACTGTGAACAGGCCGCCCGCGCTGGCGTTCGTCGTGTGAGGGTCGAGAATCCCGGAATTGATGATGTCGGCCACGAAGAGCCCATCGCCCCGGATGGTGGCGCCATTCGAAACGCCCAGACCTGACGGCGCCTCGATCCGCCCGCTGTTGATCGTGGTCAAATTGCCCGCGTTCAAAACGACGCCATTGGAATCGACCAGCGTCACGATGCTGCCGCCCACGTCGAGCTGACCGCCATAGCTGAATCCGCTCGTGGTGTTATTGCCGATGGAAAGCGTTCCAGTGGCGGTGATCAGAGCACTGGTGTCGCCGGTGATGTCTGCATCGCACACGCCGCTACCGGTGTAGCCGCCGGTGTTGGAGAAGTGGATCTTTGTTCCGGTGATGAGATTGGTCGTGTTTGAAAGGATGCCGCCAAGCGTCAAGCCTGCCGCGCCTGTCGGGTTGATGTTGCCCGAGTTGGTGATTGGGGCATTTATCGTGCCGGTGCCGCTGATGGTGGAACCTGACAGCACGTTGATCGGACCTGTGCCGGTGAAGGTGCCGCCATTGAGCACGATTGTGCCGGTGCCTCCATCTGCGTCACCCAAGAAGGTGTCGCCGCCGACCGTTGTTGTTCCGCCGGTGTTGATGTTGAGTGCGCCCGTTCCTGCCGCAATGGCCACCGAGGTGTTGCGGCCAATCATCAAGTCGCCATCCACATTCAGCCTGGCGTTAAGAAGTACCGCGGTCTGGACCGTGACACTGCTATTTGAGGCCGAACCGTTGGCAATGACCAAGTCTCCCGCAAAATCCGCGACGGCGCCGCTGGAGATCGTCATGGTCGCGTCTCCGCCCGCGCCAATTCGAGATTGGCCGGTGCCGAGCACCTCGAGGATTGATGCACCAAACGGCGGAGTGGCCTGCGACCCAGAGACCGTAATCGTTGGTGAAGAAACTGAATTCGAACCGGCAATGAACTGGTCGGCCACCTGAACATGTCCCCGGCCTGTGATGCTCATCGCGGCATCGCCATTGCTGCCAATCGTCAGGTCGGATCCTGCGCCGTCAATAATGAAACTGGCGTCAACATCATTGACGTTGAGCGTGCCGGTTCCGGCGTTGCCCACAATTACCGATGCACTTGATGTGAGCGTGCCGGTGGTAAGCGTCATCGTTGCGATCTCACCGGCTGACGCGGCAATGATTATCCCGTTGCTTACCGTGTGCGGACTCGACATGGTGTTGGTGACTGTTCCGTTGCGATAGGTGTGGGTTCGGCTGCTAGTCACCGTGGCTCCCCAGGTGACGGGGTAAACCCCCGCGATACTGAACGTCAGGTCGTCGCCCGCGCCAGGGATCTGCGCGGGCGTCCAGTTTGCGGGCGTCGCCGCCAGACCGTCCCCGGCCGAGTTATCCCAGGAAATCGGAGCGGCGAACGAAGACTGAGGGAGGCAAATGGCGATCAGGGAAGCCAAAACCCAGGCGGATTTCCGAATCAAATGCGATTTGCAATTCGATGGTGAAGCCAAGTGAAACGACATCGCTCAATTCCTCCTCAATGCGCGGCCCGCATGCCGACTTTGACTTGCGCGGCCCCTTCGACGAGGTATATTGGCGGCACCGGCAACAAATCTGCCACGATTTGGTATGGATTTGCCCAGGCTCGCCCCGAGCCAAGCTCGGATTTTCATCGCTAAGTGCTGGTGGCGCGGTACAATAGGGATGTTCGACAGACGCGGAATTCGCCCCGCAGTTTGCGACCGGCGAGGCGTATTGCCATGATCGGTCCCAGTGATCCTACCAGCCTCTCGATGACCACCAGCCATCTGCTCGATGGTCTGAGAGACCCGTCGAATCAAGCCATCTGGAGCGCCTACGTCGAACGCTATCGCCCAATGATGATTCAATATGGCATTCGCCTTGGACTGTCCGCGACGGACGCGGAAGACGCTGCGCAACTCTCGCTGATTGAGTTTTGCACCGCCTATCAGGCCGACAAGTACGATCGAACTCGCGGCCGGCTGCGCGACTGGCTGTTCGGGATCGCCCGCAATCAGGTGCTGAACTATCGCCGGCGGCAGGTCAATCGCGGGCCGATGCTCATTGGCGACGGCAGCAGCGGCACGGATTTTTTTCATGCCCTGCCGGACGAAGACAGCCTGACGCAGGTCTGGGAAGAGGAATGGCGACAGGCGGTCATGCAGCAATGTCTCGCGACGGTGCGGGCCGAGGTCGAGCCGCGCACGTTTGAGATTTTTGAATTATTCGCAATGCAGGGCTTGGCCGCAGAGGTGGTGGCAGAACGGCTGGGAGTGACGGCCAACGCGGTTTTCGGGGCAAAGCGGCGGATCTTAAGGCGTATTCGAGAGTTGCTGCCGCAACTGCAGGCGGAGTGGTAGTTCCGCCATGAGACGGGGGCGCACTGACAGCCGGCAGATGAGCGGTCGATAGCGCCAATGCACTTCAGGTTTCGAATTGAAGGCGGTGGTTAGAAAAAGGTAAAGCGATACGCACGAGCATGTGTCCTACCGATGACATTCTTGAGCGCGTGCTGGCCGGCGGCGACGACGACTCCAGTGTCGCGTGGTCGGCGCACGTCGCTACTTGCGAGCGATGCAGTTCATGGCTGGAGGACGCCCGCGCCGACGAGGCCATGCTTGTCTCGGTGAAACAGGCCTGGTCCCGAGAGCACGCGGACGCTGATCGAACCAACCGGCTCAATCCCGGTTTGACGGCATCATGGCGACATACATCACGCGATTCGGACGACGAAACACCCCGAATCCCCGGCTTCGAACTGCTTCGGCGAATCGGCGAGGGCGGCATGGGCGTCGTCTATGAGGCGCGACAGGTCTCTCCCAGCCGAATCGTTGCCATCAAGGTCGTGCGCGGCGGGGCGTCGGCCAGCGAGTTTCGCAACCGACTCATCGAACACGAAGCAGCCGCATTGGCCCGTCTGCGCCACGCCCACATCGCCGCGGTCTACAGCGCTGGTCGCACCGACAACGGCCTGTTTTACGTCGCCATGGAGCGCATTCAGGGCATCCGGGTGACGGATTTTGCGACGCGTGCGATGTTGCCTCTGAAGGCGCGACTTGCATTGGTCGAGACCATTAGCCGTGCCATTCAACATGCTCATCAGCATGGCGTTGTGCACGGCGACATCAAGCCCGGCAACGTGCTGATGGACCTGGGTTCGGCGCGAGAGGGCATGGAGACGCTGAACGGCGCCGATGCGGCGGACGTCTCGGGCTTGGCGCTGTCACCGGCGGAAATCTGCGGCGCAACGGTCAAGGTCTTGGACTTTGGACTGTCGCGCCTCGTGGATGCCGGCGACGTGCACGGCTCGCCAATGGCAGCCGCGAAAGTTCGGGGCACCCCCGGATACATGAGCCCCGAGCAGGCCTCGGCGAACGGCGCCGAAATTGATTTTCGTAGCGATATCTATGCCCTCGGCGCAGTTGCATATGAACTACTGACCGGACGGCCCGTACACGACTTGCACGGATTGTCGATCGACGCGGCGCTCGCACGCGTCCGCGAAAGTAACATCACGCCGCCCAGTCGCATGAACCCGCGCCTGCGCGGCGATGTCGAATGCGTACTGCTCAAAGCACTCGCACGAAATCCAGACGATCGGTATGTGTCCGTGGCGGATCTGGCGGATGACCTTCATCGCGTCCTCACGCACGAGCCGATTCACGCCCGCAGGCCTTCGCGTCTATATCATGCCCGGTGCTTCCTGCGCAGGCATGCTGTCGGCTGCGCGTTCGCCGCCATCGTCATCGTGGGCCTGGTTGCATTCGGCGCGATCGAAATGGCGCATTCCCGACGGCTCACCCATGAGCGCGACCTTGCCCGGTTCCAGCGCGATCGTGCCCAGCGGGTGAGCAACTTCATGCAGAACATGATTGCCGACCTCGACCCAACGCACACAGGCGGGCCGGACACGTCGCTGATGTCCGTGCTGGATGACGCGGCGCGGCGCGTGGAGTCTGAACTGACCGATGATCCCGAGACGGCCGCGACGACGCAGGTGTCCATTGGTCAGGGCTACCTGGTTTTGGGCCAATACTCGAAGGCGGAGGCGCAATTCCGATCTGCCCTGGCACGGCGCCAATCGGTCTTCGGGCCCGAACACGGCGCCGTCGCGGAGGCGATGCACGAATTGGGCCTGTCGCTCAAACTGCAGAATCATTTCGCCGAGGCAGAGCCACTCTATTTGCAGAGCCTGGAAATGCGTCGGCGACTGCTGCCCGCGAACGATCCTGGGATTCCGGAGAGCCTCAATGATCTGGGGGCGTTGTGCTATTCGCAGAATCGATTTCAGGACGCTGAGGCTTACTTCAAAGAGGCCCTGGTATTGCGAAAGGCCGGGTTTGGCGATCAAGACAAGGAATACGCCGTCTGTCTGGGCAATCTGGCGAAACTCCAATTCCTGCAGGGCAAGGCCGCCGAGGCGGAGGAGATGGTTATGCAGGCGATCGCCCTGCGCCAGCGGTTGTTTGGCGAGAATGACCCCATCATTCTGAAGCAACTGACCGGCATGACTTATATCGCCATGCATCGCGGGGGCGACCCTGAAGTGACGGAGCGATTGCTGCGCGAGTTGCTCGACCGGCAAAAGCGGCTTTTGGGTGCGGACCATCCGGATATTCAATCGAGCATCACGAGCCTGGCGACGCTCCTGCGAAAGCGCGGCGACGAAGCGGGGGCACAGGCGCTTGAAGCGCAACGATCGCAGGCGCCCGACCCGCAGAACCCGCAGTCATCCTCTCCGTAACGGCGATTCCCGTTTGCCTCTCTTCACATCCGGGCTGACTTGCGGCATGATCCACCCGCTGGATTCGATCGTACTCACGGAGAAGCTGCTTCGCCCATGATCATCTCCCTCAATTGGTTGCGTGACTTTGTCGATATCCCCGCGAGCCTTGATCCGAATCAACTCGCCCTGAAATTCACGACCACCACCGCCGAAGTCGAGGGCGTGGTCGAGCATCGGGCGAATTTTGAAGGGCTGCTCGCGGCCCGTGTGGAACAGGTTGAGGCGGTCCCCGGCGAAGAGAAACTCAAACGCGTCCAACTCCTGGCGGACAAGCCCTACAGCACGCTCTCGACCGCGCCGGACCTCGCACCGGGCGCGGTCGTGATCTTCGGCCCGCCCGGCGCGCGTTTGGCGGGCCAGCGATTGACCGCGAAGGACCCGTCTGGCCGCGAGTCGGCCGGCATGATTGTTGCCGGACAGGCCGTCCAACTGACCCAGATGGGGGCGGCCGCGGTGTTTCTTCCTCCGTCGACACGGCCCGGCTCGATGATCGATCGCGGTCCGTTTGACGACTGGCTCATTGAAATCGACAACAAGTCGATCACCCACCGGCCCGACCTGTGGGGCCATTACGGCGTTGCGCGCGAATTCGCGGCAATCCTGGGCACCAAGGTGCGCAAGTACGACGTGACCGACGCCAAGGCGCTGCGCAACGACGCGCTGCCTGAAATTCCGATCAGCATTGACGACCCGACATTGTGCCGACGGTATTCGGGGCTGATGTTCAAGGGGCTGAAGGCCCAACCCTCGCCGCTGACGATTCAGATTCGCCTGGCGTACGTGGGGATGCGGCCGATTGATCTCATTGTCGATTTGACGAACTATGTCATGGCCGAACTGGGCCAGCCAATGCACGCGTTCGACGGCGAGAAAATCTCGCGCGTCGAGGTCGCCGTGGCCGCGCCGAGGGAGAAGTTCACCACGCTCGATGGCGTAACCCGAAGCATGCCGGGGAACGCACTGATGATCCAGAGCGGCCGCAAGAGTGTGGCCATTGCCGGCATCATGGGCGGGGCGGAGACGGAAGTCTCAAAAGATACGGAGACGATTCTGCTGGAGTCGGCCAACTTCGAAGCAGCAGCCGTGCGTCGCGCAGCCGTCGCCCTTGGACTCCGCACCGAGGCCAGCGCTCGATTCGAAAAATCGCTCGACCCCGAACAGACTGTCCTCGGCATCGGCCGATTCCACAAACTGGCCAAGGCCGAATTGCCGGGCCTGGCTTTGACCAGCACGCTCTCAGATTGCTACCCGAATCCCCGCACGCCGGAGCCGATTCCGCTCGACTGCGACGTGGCCGCGCGGGTCATCGGCAAGGACCTGGGCCGCAAGGAAATCGCCAGAATATTGACCGCCATCGATTTCAAGTGCGAGCGGCGCAAGGGCTCGATGCTCAATGTTACGCCGCCCACCTATCGCGCGACCAAGGATATCTCCATTCAGGAGGATCTCATCGAGGAAGTCGCCCGCTTCGTCGGTTATGACAGCATCGAGCCGGAGCTGCCCCGCATCACTGCGCGCCATTTCGACGAAGCCCCGCGGGCCGATCTCGAGGAGGCGACGCTCGACTATTTGTGTGTCGGTGGTGATTTCACCGAAGTGCACGATTACATCTGGTTCGATGACGACTGGTGCCGGACGCTGGGATTTGATGCCGGGGCCGTGCTGACACTCAAGAACCCGGCGGCGGCCGGTTGCGCGCGGCTGCGAACCACGCTGATGCCCGGCATGCTCGCCATGGCCGATCGAAATCGCCGCAGCTACGAGCAGTTTCACCTGGCCCAGATTGGCGGCGTGTTCATGACCGGCTCGAAGGACGTGGAGAAATCGCAACGGCGGCACCTCGGGCTGGTCGTTGCCCGATCCGGTGCGAAATCGGATCAGGCCGTGTGGGACGCATTGCGGCAGGCCATCAGCGGATGGGGGCGGCAGGTGCTGGATGCATCGATCGATTTCAGCCCGTGCAAGGCAGAATCGCCGTGGGAGGATGTGGACCGCATTGCGACCGTTTCGGCCATGGGAAAGGACCTCGGGCGGCTGTCGATCGTGCCGCTGGCGTTGAAGCAGGCGATTGACGAGCGTCTCAAATCGTGGTCCATGGCGGTTGCTGAGTTGAACCTGACCGCCGCACAGGCGCTGCCGCGCAAGGCCACGCCGTTGCCGCGCGTCGCCCGTTTCCCGCAGGTGCAGTTGGATTTCAGCATGTTGATCGATGCGACGCGGCGATTCGCAGAAGTGCGGGCGGACCTGGCCGCATTTCGCCATCCGCTGCTGAAGAATATGACTTTTGTCGAGTCCTACGACGGCAAGAACCTGCCGCCCGGCAAACGCAGTCTCACGGTTCGTGCCACCATCGGCATTGACGATCGCACACTGACTGACGACGACAGCCGGTCATTCTCGGATGCCGTGCGGTCGTACATGGCGGAACGGCGCATGGAGATGCGGGCATGAATCGCGTGTCGAGCCGATGCATCGCCGTTTGCCTATTCGCCTCGTTCTGCGGCACGGCATTCGCCCAGCCGGCCGGTGAACCGCGACGAATTCGTGGCCTCATCGACAAGGACGAAACGTGGTCGGGCACGATTCTCATCACCGACAACCTCATCATCGACGGCGCGACCGTCAAAGTACTGCCCGGCACGACGATTGAGTTCGCGGGGGGAAGTCAGTTTCGGCGGCCGGTGCTCACAGTCGGCGCCGAAGTCAGACCGGGGACGGATTTCGATGCCGGCCCCGGAAATTCTGATTCGAAAGTTGCCCTCGACCCCATGCGGGCGGCCGGTCGGCTCGAAATGTCCGGCACGCCCGAGCAGCCCATCATCGTCCGCACGGCGGCGGGAAGCGGACCGGGGCGGCTGGTGGTGGTCGTGCGCAACCGGAAGAACGCGGTACGCCTGGAGCAGGGCAAACTGGTCGAGGATGTGCCAACGAGCCAGACCGCGGATCAGTTGGACTGGAAGCATGTACGCTTCGAGCGTCTGGGCTATACAGAGTCGAAACGCGATCTGCAGCTCGATGTGGACGTATCGAAGCCAGCCGTCTTATTCATGGTGCGAACGGGCGGGCAGTCCATCGCCTTGAGCGACTGCAGCTTCAAACAATGTGCCCAGTTGTTGATTCACACGGCGGCGGAGTGCAAGGTGCGCGTCGCCGGCTGTCGTTTTGAGGATGCGATTGAGACCGCGACGCTGAGGTGCGTGGCGGTGGCGGCGAGTGATGTCGCCGCGTCCATCGATGTTGTCGACAATTTCGCGGACGGCATGTTCGTGATGAGCGCCGGGCCGGCGGCGTTGACAGGCAATCGACTGATCGGGCCCCGCGCGGGAATGGCCATCCGCAGCGATGCTATCGGCGACATTCGTCTTGAATCGAACTACGTGCATTGCACGGTCGAGCGTGACACCGGGCGCTATGTGCTCAACGTCGAGCGGCCCGATGCGATCGTCAAGGACAATGTGCTCATCGGCGGCACCTATGTCGTGAATCAGGGCTCGCGCCACATGAGCGGCAACGTGCTCATCGCCGCGCAGCAGTTTGAAGGCGACAAGGGCGGCAAGGGGCGGACCCATCGCCTGGTGGCGGCGCTGCCTGCCGGCTCGGACTTCAGCGGCAACGTGCTCATCGGGCCCGCATTTGCCCTGCTGGGGCCGCAGAAGTCGCTGATGCCCACGCGCGGCGATGATGACAACCAATCGGCTGCAGTTGTCACGCGGGTGTTCGGCAACGTCTTCGATGGCACGGACGGCATCACGAAGGCGATGCAATTGGGGCTTCCGCGCGGAACCGGCGGGGCGTTTGAGTGTTTCAACAATTTGATCGTGCGCTGCGGACCGATGATCGCCGATTCGTCGATGAAATCAGACGCGCTCGCGTATGCCGACTTCAATGCGATCATCGGCGGCTCGAAGAAGCTGCTCCAACGCACGGCCGTCGTCTCACGCCGCGAAGGGGAGGAAGGCTGGTCGAAGAGCGATGTGCGACATCCGTCGCTCGACAAGGTCGGGCTGGCCGCGCTGGCGGATTCAGTGCCGAATCTTGACGCCGATGTCGCCCGCGGTGCGATGTCTATTCAAGAAGCACGCCGCCGATTGATGGCGCCCTATCGCCCGCGCAAGAACAGTCCGCTGATGGATGCTGGGCGACCGACCGCATCCGGCGGAAAGCCGGGAACGATCGGCATCGAATCATCAGACTCGAATTGAACGATCAGTGCGTCGCCATCTGTCGCAACTGGCACGCGCCCGCTCGCCAAGCAACTCAGTTCGCCAGAGCCGCCTTCACGCCCGGCACGCCATCCGCGCCTTCGGGGATTGAAATCGACGAACCCTTGAAATCATCGCCGACCGGTTGCACGCGGCCGCCAAGGTGCTTGGCGAGGAACGCTTCGGTCACAGCGTTGAAGGCCTTGCTGTTCTCGGGCCGACGGAAGCCGTGACCCTCGTCGGGAAACAGCACGTAAGTGACCGGGATTTCTTTGGCTTTCATCGCCTTCACAATCTGGTCGCTCTCCGCCTGCTTCACGCGCGGATCATTCGCGCCCTGACCGATGAGCAGGGGCCGTTTGATGCGATCCACGCGGGTCAATGGCGATCGATCATTCAGGAATTTGCGGCCTTCCTCGGTGGTGTTGTCGCCCATGCGGGTTCGAAATACGTCGATGATGGGCTGCCAGTAGGGTGGGATCGATTCGATCAGTGTCTGCAAGTTCGAGGGACCCACGATGTCCACGCCACAGGCGAAGACCTCGGGCGTGAACGTCAAACCGACGAGCGTCGCGTATCCGCCATAACTTCCGCCCATGATGGCGATCTTGCTGGGTTGCGCGATCTTCTCGGCAATCGCCCAGTTCACCGTGTCGATGAGGTCATCGTGCATCTTGCCGGCCCATTCCATGTTGCCGGCGTTGACGAACTTCTTGCCGAAACCCGTGGAGCCGCGATAATTGACCGACACCACCGCGTACCCGCGATTGGCCAGCCACTGGTGCATGCCGTTGTAACTCCATTGATCGCGCGCCCACGGCCCGCCATGCACAAGCAACACCATCGGCAGCGGCTCGGACGGGCGACCCTTGCCGTCGGGATCGCTCCAGACCGGCAGGCTGCAATAGTTGACGAGATTGAGCCCGTCCCGCGATTTGATCACGACTGGCGTCATTTTCGCCAGGGCCAACCCCTCAAGAGACTTGCGATTCGAGAAGAGGAAGGTGAGCTTCCGGCCGGCGCGATCGAAATGGTGGTACTTGATCGGTCCGTTGTCGACCATGTACGCAACGATCCACTGCTTGTCATCCTGCGAGCGGCTCATCACCTCCGGCTCGCCCGGCTGCTGCTTCGCAAGGAACTCCATGTCGGCTTTGACCTTGTCATCCAGAAATTTCCAGGTCTGCCGGTCGTAATTGAATGCCACAGCCTCAACGCGATGTTCGGTGGGATGCAGCATGACGCCGCCAGCGTCGGCCCGGGAATCTTCCGCGATGACCTTTGATTCGCCCGTGTCCATGTTCATCGCAATCAGCGCGCCGGTGTCGCGCCCGCGGCTGTCCGACATGTACAGCGTCTTGCCGGACTTGTCGAAACCGAACGGTTCGGTGGTGAGCTGATCCTCCGGACCGATCTTGATGAACGATTCCCATTTGCCGGCGCCATCTGATTTGAAGATCTCGCTGCCGCCGCTGGGGAGGATTTTGATCGCCAGTCGAACCTTCATGTCGGAGTCGGTCACGAATTCACCGAACTCATCGTTCTTCTGCACCAGTTCCTTCTCGCCGGTTGCGATCTCGATTCTGTAAATGTCGTGGAACTGTTTCACCCGGTCGTTGACCGCGATCAAGACATGCCCGGGATGACGGTCGCTGATTTCGTGAATACGCGCCTGGATGTCCGGCATGGGGGTCAGATCACGCGTTTCCTGAGTGGCGCAGTTGGCTGCATAGACGTGCCAATTCTCGTCGCCGCCCTTGTCCTGCGAATACAAGATGTGCTTGCCGTCATAGGCCCATTTGAACTGGCGAATGCCGCGGTTGGTGTCCTTGGTGACCGGCTTTGCGGTGGCGGGCTTGTCGATCGGCCCGACCCAGACGTTGAGCACGCCGTCCACCTCGGCTAGGAATGCCAATTGGGAGCCGTCCGGGCTGATCTGGGGGAGGGCCTTGTCGGGATTGCCGAACAGGACGGCCCGGGGAATGAGCGGCACGGCCTTCGCGTCGCGGGGCTTGTCGGCCCGAACGACGGTCGCGGCGGCCAAAATGACGATGAAAATGAATGAAGCGGCGCGGGAAGTGGGTTTGAGCATGGGTCTCTTTCCAGTGTTTTCGGGGCCGCCGATTGGCAGGCCGTCAGATTAACAGACGGCATGGTAGGGCCTGACCGTTCAAAAGACTACAGGGTCGCGAGAGCGGTTGTGCGAGGAAGTCCCGGCGTAGCGGCCCAAAAACGCGAAAAGTCGCACTCTGGTGCGTGCGAGAATCGGAGTCAATGTGAGCGTGACGGGCGTCAAACAGTCGGCGAAGAATGCCATCAAGGCCGGCTATGGCGCCGTGGTGCGTGGGAGTGGCCTGGGGCGGGCCTGGCGCGCCGCGAGTGGACGGCGATGGGGCGCGGCCATCCTGAATTACCACTGGATCGACGGGGCGACTTTTGAGTCGCACGTTCGAGCACTTCAGCGCGAATTCACGATTGTGGAACTCGAACAGGTCTTTTCGTACCTTGACGGGCGCTGCGAATTGCCGGCGGGGGCGGTGGCCATCACGTTTGACGATGCTTACGCGGCTTTTCGTATGGATATCTATCCGATCATTCAATCGGCCGACGTTCCCGTCACGATGTTTGTTCCCACGAATTCCATCGATTCCGGCGAGACGCTGTGGTTCAACCGGCTTCGCGCCGCCGTGACGGCCATGCCCGAGGGCCCCGTGCAGATTGGTTCGATCGAGATCACTGTGGGAACCGATCGTCGCGCGGCCTATCGCGCGATCATGCGAGGCTTGCACGCTTCAAGCGACCCGCCCGATTATGCGGCAATCAAAGACATTTTGGCGTCCGGCCCGATGGACGGCGACGTTCTCGAAAAATACAGGCCGATGTCATGGGATGATCTTCGCGCCATGTCGGAATTCGTGCGGATCGGCGCACACACCGCGAGCCATCCCAATCTTGCGCGCTGCACAACAGCGGAAATTCACCGCGAAATCGTCTCATCAATCGAACGCATCCGACAGGAATTGGGCCTCGTCACGACGAGGCTGGCCTATCCATTCGGCCAGCCGGAGCAGGTCAACGAATCGGTCGTCTCCATTGCGCGGTCGGCCGGTGTGACCCACGCGCTCACCACGATCAGCGGCCGCGCGCGACGGGGGATCGATCGCCTGCGAATACCGCGTTATGTCTGCGACGATGTCCCCAATGGACGCATATTGACAGCCCTGCTGGGTGGATTGTGGCCCGCAAACCGCGTCGCCATGTCGAAATAGCCCTGATTTTCGGCAACAAACGTGCGGATTGGCTTGCAATTCCAGGGGCCAAAGTGATAAGGTACCGGTGTCAAAGGTGGGGGGATCAAGGACAATTCGGAGTGGGGGAACACGCTATCGAATCCAATCCCAAACGCCATCATTCACAGTCATACCAACGCCCCAGACGGTACCCCGACCATTTACCCCCCAACCCGTTTGGGGCGTCCTTTTTCTCCCGCTGAACGCGCCAATTGGCATTGCGCGATCGCGCGGTCTGCGATATAGTCTCCGCACGAACGTACGGAGACGCCTCTCATGGACCAGTCCAGCGATGACCCCGAGCCCGACCCTACCTCCCCATTAGCACTGGTCCGCAACATCGGCGTGGCCGCCCACATCGACGCCGGAAAAACCACGACCACCGAGCGCATCCTCTTCTACACCGGTCGCACCCACAAAATGGGCGACGTCGATGACGGCACGACCACGACCGACTTCGACGAGCAGGAGCAGGAGCGCGGCATCACCATCTTCAGCGCAGCGGTAACCTGCCCCTGGAAGGACTACACGATCAACCTGATCGATACGCCGGGTCACGTGGATTTCACGGCGGAGGTCGAACGCAGCCTGCGCGTGCTGGATGGCGCCATCGTCGTGTTCGATTCCAAGGAGGGCGTCGAGCCGCAGTCGGAGACGGTCTGGCGGCAGGCCCGGCACTACAACGTGCCGTGTATCTGCTTTCTGAACAAAATGGACAAGATCGGCGCGGACTTCTGGATGTCCGTCGAGTCGATTGAATCGAAACTTGGCGTTGTCGCCGTTCCGGTGCAGATGCCGATTGGCGCCGAATCCTCTTTTTCCGGCATCATCGATCTGGTCGAGATGAAGGCGCGGTATTGGGATTCGGCCAGCAGCGGCGCGAAGATCACCGACAAGGAGATTCCGGACGAGTTTCTCGACGAAGCGAAGAAATGGCGGCACAAACTCGAGGAAAAGGCCGCCGAGCACGACGACGCGCTGATGGAGAAATACATCTCCGAGGTGCCGCTTACCGAGGACGAAATTCGCCGAGGGCTGCGCAAGGCGACCGTGGCCGGTTTGCTTCACCCCGTCTTCTGCGGATCGTCGCTCAAGTACATCGGCGTTCAAAAATTGCTTGACGGGGTGATCGATTACCTGCCCTCGCCGCTGGATCGCCCGCCGGTGGAGGGGCACGTCAGCCTCGACGACGCCACACCGATCAAGCGCAAGCCGAGCCGCGATGAGCCGTTCTCGGCGCTCGTATTCAAGATCGTCGCCGAGAAGCCGCTCGACCTCTATTACCTGCGCGTTTACAGCGGCTACCTGCGCAGCGGCACGCGGGTGTTCAACGCCAACACCGGCGAAAAGGAGAACATCAGCCGCATCTTCCGAATGTTTGCCAAGCGGCGCGACCAGCTCGATGAGGCCGGGCCCGGTGACATCGTCGCCTGCGTCGGACTCAAAGACGCCATCACCGGACACACCCTCTGCGACGCCAAGGATCCGATCCTGCTGGAGAAGATCGCGTTTCCGGTGCCGGTCATCAGCGTGTCGGTAGAGCCGAAAAATACAAAAGATCGCGATCTTCTCGTCGAGACCCTCAAAAAACTCGGCCGTCAGGACCCGACGTTTCAATACCACGTCGATCCCGAGACAGGGCAGACGCTTATCTCCGGAATGGGCGAGTTGCATCTGGAGGTGCTGACGTACAAATTGGAGAAGGACTTCAAGGTGCCCGTGCTGGTAGGTCGGCCGCGCGTCGCGTATCGCGAGGCCATCACGCGCAAGGCCGAGGCCGAGGGCAGTTTCATTCGCCAGACCGGCGGTCAGGGGCAGTACGCCGTGGTGCGGGTACGGATTGAACCGTTTGAGCCTGTCGAGGGCGGCGAGCCGTTTGACTTTTCCGATGCCACGACGGGCGGCGAACTGGATCGCGAGTACGTTCAGGCCGCGCGGCGGGGGCTTCAGGACTGCCTGGCGCAGGGATTCCTGGCGGGATTTGAACTACTCAACATTCGCGCCACGCTCCTGGGCGGCAAGCAGCACGAGGTCGACAGCTCCGATCTGGCATTCGAGCACGCGGCCCGAATTGCCTTCAACGAGGCCATGAAGAACGCCGGTGCGGTCATCCTCGAACCCATCATGCGGATGGTCGTGACCACGCCGGAGGATTACTTCGGCACCATCAATGGCGATCTGGCCAGCCGCCGCGGCCTCATCACCGACACCGAGATGCGCGGCAATCGGCGGATCATCCACGTCGAGATCCCGCTGTCGGAAACGTTCCAGTACGCGACCAAGCTGCGCACCCTCAGCCAGGGCCGGGCCTCCTATTCCATGGAGCCGCTGGCTTACCGCCGCATGCCTGAAAATCTGCAGACCGAGCTGCTGAAACTGCACGGCTACGTGTAGCGATGCGGCGGGGACGGCGAGCCGGGACTTTCACAGGGTCCGGGCGATAGAATTGGCGTGATGCGCCCGAGAATCGCTCTGAAGACCATTGCCTTCATATTGGCGTCGATCGTTGCGATCAACGCTGCGCGCGGCGCCATCACTCCGGAAGAAGTTCGGCAATCGATCAACTCCGGCATTAAGTACATCAAATCGCGACAGAGCGATGACGGGAGTTGGCCGGAGACCTCGCAACCCGGCGGCGTCACGGCGCTGGCGACGCTTGCCTTGATTCAGGCCCAGGTGCCGCTGAACGATCCGGCCGTATCGGCGGGACTGGCATACCTCGAGCGCGTTCGCGACGAGTTCACCTACACCGTCGCTCTCAAAGTCTCCGTTTTCGCCCAGGCCGACCCCGTGAAGTACCGCGACCAGATCGAGGCCGGCGCGAAGTTCCTTCGCGAATCGCAACTGGCCAGCGGGCAGTGGACCTATGGCCCCGCCGATCCGCGCCGGTCGATGGGACTTGGCGACAACTCCAACACCCAGTTCGCGCTGCTGGGCCTGCACGAGGCTGCGAGCGTCGGCGTGAAGGTGCCGCCCTTCGTCTGGACCAAAGCGGCACGCCACTGGCTGGGCACCAATTGCAAGGACGGTGGCTGGAACTACGTCGGGCGTCCGGCCACCAGCACCGGCAGCATGACCGCGGCGGGTGTATCGAGCCTGCTCATCTGCGGACACCAGGTGTCGCGCACATCGGAGAAGGGCTACACCGACGGCGCGGCCCCGGGTTGCGGCGCAGCGCAGCGCACCAATCCGGTGCTGGCCGGCGGACTGCGTTGGCTCGGCACGCATTTCAACCCGAAGCGGAATCCCGGCAGCAATGCATGGAACTACTACTGGCTCTACGGCGCCGAGCGGGTCGGCATGCTCTCGGGCCTGCAATACTTCGGCAACCACGACTGGTATCGCGAGGGGGCCGAGTTTCTGATCAATCAGCAGGACGGCGCGTCGATCTTCGTCCGAGGCGGTTCGTGGGCCAACAATCTCACCGACACCTGCTTCGCCGTGCTGTTCCTCGCCAAGGGCCGCCGGCCGCTGCTCATTCAGAAACTCCGCCGCAGCGGCTCGAACGACTGGAACGTCGATCCGCACGACTGCGCCAATCTCGTCGCATCCATCGGCGACAAACTCGGCGAACCTGTTTCATGGCAGATTGTCGATGTCGACGCCCCGCTGGCTCGCTGGCTTGAGTCGCCGATTCTCTACATCACCGGTCATACCTTCGAGAAATTCACCGAGGCTCAGGAGCGAAAGATCCGCGACTATGTTCAGGGCGGCGGCCTGCTCTTCGTCGAGGCCTGTTGCAGTCGCGAGGCGGTTCGCAAGGGTTTCGAGAATATGGTTCGCCGCGTTTTCCGCGAGCAGCCGCTTGTGGAACTGGATGCCTCGCACCCGGTCTGGACGGCGCTGCACGATCTCAAACCGACGCAGTGGCCGCTGTACGGCGTGGATGTCGGATGCCGCACCAGCATCATCTTCAGCCCGCGCGATCTGTCGTGCCTGTGGGAGCAGGGCGATGTCCCCGAATTGTCCGAAGAGGCGTTCAAGATCGGCGAGAACATTGCCGCCTATGCAACGGGCCGCGAACCGCTTCGCGACAAACTGGCGGAAGTGGTCCTGCCGCCGTCATCGAAGCCGGACCAACCCGCCCGCGAATTGCCGGGGCGGGGGGCGCTGCAGATCGCTCAACTCGCGCACAGCGCCGACTGGCGGCCCGATCCCGGAGCGATGTCCGCGCTGGCCGCGTTTCTTCGAAAGAATGCCAACGTCGAAGCCCTCGCCGCGCCCGCCTTTCTCCGCGCCACCGACCCGGCACTGCTGGACCATCCCGTGGCCTACATGACCGGCCACTTTGCATTTGAGTTGACCGAGGCGGAGCGCGCGGCGCTGGCGACGTATCTGCGGCGGGGCGGATTCCTCTTTGCCGAGGCCTGCTGCGGGCGGGAGGCATTCGCCGCGAGTTTCAGAAACATCGCCGCGAGTCTATATCCCAATCAGAAACTGAAACGCCTGCCGCCGGATCATCCCATCATCAAGGGCGAGCCGGGCTTCAATCTGTCGAAACTGGCCTACCGGCCCGCGGTGCTTCGCGAGCATCCGAAGTTGACATCCCCGGAATTGTACGGCGTGGAAGTCGATGGCCGGTTGGTGATGGTTTTCAGCCCCTACGGCCTCGGCTGCGGACTGGAAGATCACAAGTGCTACAACTGTCGCGGTGTTGCGCCGACGGATTCCAAACGACTGGCTGCCAATATTGTGCTGTACGCCCTGTCGAATTGATCGAGTTGTAGTACCAGCAACACGGGTGCCACTGGCAGCTTGCTGCCAGCGTGAAGACGGGGTGCGACACGTGCGATTGAGACCGCGCCCAAATGCAGGGCTACTCTTGATCACACTGGCTGACGAGCAGCCGGTGGCACCCAGCGCTCAATCATCAATCAAATCACCTGACTGATTTGTTACGCCACCGCCGGTGCGGTCGCTGGCGGTCGCGACGCACCTTCACCGAGTTGCACCATCTGCTCGTGCGTCGCCTTGTCTTCACCGAAGCGGACGAGGCGAGCCGAGTTGAAGATGACCACGAAACTCGATGCGAAGTGCAGGAATGCGGCCAGTTTGGGCGTGATGATGTCCAATGCGCCGAGCGCGACGACCGTGATGACGAACATCACGCCGAATACGAGATTCTGCGTGACGACGCGCCGCGTCGCCCGGCTGAGGCGAATGAGGAAAGGAATGCGCGTGAGGTCGTTGTTCATCAGGGCGATCGAGGCCGAGTTGATGGCGACGTCGCTGCCGGCCGCGCCCATGGCCATGCCCAGATCGCCGGCGGCAAGTGCAGGCGCATCGTTGACGCCGTCACCCACGACCATGACGCGGTGGCCCTGCTTGCGCATCATTTCGACAAGATCCAATTTCTCATGCGGCAGGCAGTCGGCCTTGAACTCGGTACAGGCCATCTCGGCAGCCACGCGCCGCGCGACGGCCTCGCGGTCGCCGGTCAGCATGGCCAACCGCTTGATGCCCAGTTCGCGCAGTTCGTTCATGGCGCCCCGCGCGGCCGAACGCGTGCGGTCCTCGAGGGCGACGCAGCCTAGCACGCGGCCATCTCGCGCAACGTAGAGCTGACTCATGCCCTCGGCGGCTTGGGCCACGCGTTGCATCGCAGCGGCGTCGACGCCCCGGGACTCGAGGAACATGGCACGGCCAATCAAAACGACACTGCCCTCGACCGTGGCCACGACACCCTTGCCGGGGACCTCCTCGAATTTGGCCGGTTGAATCAGGCCGACGTTGGCCTCGCGGGCGATGTCCACCAGCGCGCGGGCGGCCGGGTGGTTGCTGAGCTGTTCTGCTGACGCTGCGGTGCGAAGCAAGTCGGCGCCATCGACACCCTCGGCGGGCAGCAGTCGCGTGACCGAGAGTTGACCCGTGGTGAGCGTACCGGTCTTATCAAAAACGACGGCCGTCAATCGCCCGGCGCTCTCCAGATGGGCGACGTCCTTGATGAGAATGCCGAGTCGGGCGGCGCAACTCAAGCCGGCGACCATGGCGGTCGGCGTGGCCATGATTAGGGCACAGGGGCAACTGGCGACAAGCATGGCAATCGCGCGGTTGATGCCATTGGCATCGCGATTGAAGAAATAGACCAGGAATGCGAGCATCAGCACTGTCGGCGTGTACCACACGACGTACTGATCGATGATCCGCATGATTGGAATGCGCGTCCGCTCGGCCTGAAGGATCAGGTTCTGCACGCGGCCCAGCGTCGTGTCGCCGCCGACCTTGGTGACTTCGATCTCCAGCGCGCCGGTCAGATTTGATGTGCCGCTGAAGACGGCCTCGCCCGGACGCTTGTCGACCGGCAATGACTCGCCGGTGATGTTGGCCTGATTGACCGTTGATTCGCCGGTGACGACCGTACCGTCGCACGGGATGTTGTCGCCGGGGCGGACGCGAATCCGCTGCCCCTTCTGCAGGGTGACCGACTCGACTTCCTTCTCGACACCGTTGACCAGCAGTCGCGCGGTCTTGGGCGTCAGTCGGATCAGCTCCTCAATACTCGCCCTAGCGCCGATGGCGGTGCGGCTTTCGATCAATTCGGACAGCAGCAGGAAGAAAGCGATGATGCCCGCCTCCTGAAAATCGCCCATGGCAAAGGCGGCGGCAATCGCCACGGCGACCAGCTCGTCCATGTGCATGTGGCCGCTGAGCAAATTGCGAATGGCATGCGAAACGATGCGAATCGACAGCAAGAGCGCGCCGATGCCGGCCACCAAATTGATGTGGAATTCGTACAGGTACTTGGTGACGGTCCCCGACTCGGTCTCGACCGCGACCTCGGGGCTGAACCATTGCACGAGAAAGCTCGTCCAGACGAGCAGCCCGCCGGCCAAGGTCCAATAGAACCAGAACGCCGCAGAGCGGGCCTGTTCCTGGGTGGACTCGTGGGCATGGTCGTGAAAGTGATCGTGACCGCGGTGGGCCAGTTCCGCCTCTTGGACGCCGAGAACGCGATGAGCCATGAATGCTCCGGGTAAATGGGCCGCAGTCGGGTCGTGACGATGCGGGCAGGGCTGTTTGATATCGGGCACGTCCGAAAGGGGAGGTGCCGGGTTCCCCTATACGGCAAAACCGGACCCTCGGTTCGGTCTCGTGACGCCGGCGGGAATTCGGACGCAGTTTAGGGTTGGGCGAGTGGGGGGTCAATTTGGCCGATAGCGGGGCAGGGGAATAATCCCGACCGCATCAGTACTGGCAGGCAAGTCGGCAGGACAGCCGTCTTGAAAGCATGCCGGCTAAGCGGCGGGGATGCACGAATCATGGGGGGGAAGTGGCATGCTTCAGCGCGCGAATTGGGCGGCGGTGTGTGTGGTCTTTGGCCTTGCGACTGCACCAGCTTGGGCGGTGGGTGTCGGCGACCCGGCGCCGGAGATTCGCGCCGATCGGTGGTACAACACCTCCGGGCCGGTGTCATTGGCGAATTGCCGCGGACAGGTGGTCGTCGTCGAGTTCTGGGCGACTTATTGTGCCCCCTGTCATCAGGTTCAACCCAAACTGGTTCGAATCCATCAGAAGTGGTCACAGAAGGGCGTCGTGCTCATCAGCATGAGCGATGAGCCGGACGCGATTGTCGCCCCATTCATTTCCAAGCATCCGTCGCCCTACATCGTGACGGCCGGTGGCGACACGCCGCGCCGCTATGGAATCACTGGCATTCCGGCTGCGTTCGTCATTGATCGCAATGGAGATGTCTGCTGGCGCGGCAACCCGCATGAGGGCACGTTCGAAGATGCCATCGAGCGGGCGGTGATCGGGGGCGATCGGTTCGGCCCGGGACGACAGCAGTCGCCAGATGAGGGTTGGACCGCGCCGCCACGGCCGGAGCGCGGATTCACGCCGCCAGTTGCGCAACCGCAGCGGGTGAGTCGAACGTCTGCGCGGGTCACATCAAGCCAGCAGCCGTTTGAAGGAAGCCGGTCGCGCGCCGTGACAAAGTCATCTGTAAAAAAGAACCCGAAAGCGCCATCGCGCAATGCGGCGAAGAAGTCCAAGTCTGGCAAGAAGTCGGCGTCAAAGGCGCCCACGACCAAGCGCAAATCCGCCAAGTCCAAGAGCGCGCGGAAGTCATCGAAGGGCCGTGCGATCAAGTCGCGGTCGGCGAAGCCGGTTGCAAAGAGCGCAAAGTCATCAAAGGCGAAACCGTCCAAGTCGAAGCAATACAAGAAGTCCACGACTCGGTCGAAGAAGGTTCGAAAATAACGACTCGGGCGCTGGCTCTCACACCCGCCGCCTTCTCACGGCGCGGGTCGCGATTCGCCCGCGCCTTGGCGTTTTAATACGCGGAGGTGTCGATTTGTTCACCCTCACCGCACCGACCCTGGTGGGTGAAAAAGGCCTCCTATTAATGTGTTAAATCATCAGCCGCATCATTTCGATTGACCGCAAGCCCGAAAAATCTATAATAAGCACACGATCTCACAGCAGCGGCGAACGCGCGACCCGGCGTCTGGGGCCGCGATGTCGGCGCGCTCGCTTGACTGAGGAGTCTTGACCATGCTTTGCCGCAAATCACGAATGTTGATCGCCGGCCTCGTCGCACTCATGGCTTCCCCCGCCTGGGCGGATCCGCAACTGGGCGACAAGGCTTCGGATGTGCATGCCGAAAAGTGGCACAATTCGAAGCCGGTCTCGTTGCGCCGGCTCCGCGGCAAGGTCGTGCTGGTCGAGTTCTTCGAATGCGGCGACAGCAAGTCCATCAAGGTGACCGAAGACCTGATCAAACTGCACGAGGAAATGAAGGAAAACGGCGTCGTCATCATCGGCATCACCGAGGACACGCCGGAGCGCACCGACAAGTTTCTGGCCAAGTACAAGAAGCCCTACGCGGTCGGCTCGGGCACGCGGACGCGCCAGCGATTCGAGAATCCCAAGATTCCGTGGTTCTGCATCATCGACCCCGATACCAAGATTGCGGCCTTCCATCATGAGTTCGAAGAAATTCGAAAGGCCCTCGACGGCGTGCTTGAAAAGACGCCGCCGAAGCCCGATTCCGAAATGGCCGTGATCTTCGAGGAAGAGGCTGCGGAAATGCTCAAGGCTGCCGACAAGCTCTATAAGGATAAGCGTCTCAAAGACGCCCTCGATGCCTACTCGGCAATCGCGACCGATTACCCGACTGTCGCCAGCGGGCGAAAGGCCGCATCGGCCGCCGCGCGCACACGAATTGAAGTTGAAGAGTCCACGGCTTCTCTTTCGTTGAAGCGGGCGGATGACTATCTCAAGAACAAGAAATACGAAAAAGCCCGCAAGGACTACGAACGTATTGTCGACCGATGGCCCGAGACGCCGAGCGGTAAGAAGGCCCAGGCCCAGTTGGACCGGATGTCGACTGATACGTCGTTCAGCAAGGACGTCAAGGAAGCCCAAATCGCGAAAAAATGTCGCGGATGGCTGCAATCCGCGCGCAATCTGGCCAAGGCGGATCGCTTCGACGAAGCCAAACGGTACTACAAGCGCATCATCGACGAATACCCGAATACCGAGTTTGCCGAGATTGCCCAGACCGAGATGGACAAGTTAGACTGACGTCGCTTCGTACCCTTATCGCAATCGCTCCAACCCGCAAGCTCAGCGTCCGCGCTTGTTCATTTCGATGTGGGCGATGAGTTTGTAAATCAACTTGGCGGCCAAGAATTCAGTCTGCGCTGATCCCGGTAACGGCAACACTTCGACCAGGTCCGCAGCAACGATTCGACGGTGCATCGCCACCGCCTTCAGCAGCAGCGTCACTTGAAACCAGTCCATGCCGCCGGGTTCCGGCGTGCCCGTGCCGGGGGCGATACCCGGATCGAACCCGTCGATGTCGATGGTGACATACACATCTTCACTCAACCCATCGAGTGCCTTTTGAATCCAGTCCGGGTTCTCGCGCAGTTCACGCACGCTGATGGGCGAGATCTTTGCCTTTGTCATGAATCGATGCTCGCCGAGGCTGTAGTTGCGAATTCCCACCTGGACGATCGGAATGCCCATCTCGACGATGCGGCGCATCACCGAGGCGTGGCTGTAGGGCGTGCCTTCATACTCGGCGCGCAGATCGGCATGGGCGTCAATCTGCAAGACGGACAAGCGCTTGTGCTTTCCAAGCACAGCCCGGACGAGACCGCTGCTGATCGAGTGTTCACCGCCGATCCCGATGAGAAATTTCCCATCACGCAACACCCGGCGCGCGGCCTCATGGATCGACTCGTGCATCTGCTTCGGACCTGTCATCTCCGGCGCCAGCGGCGGCAGCGTGGCAATGCCTGCCGAATGAAACTCGCGCTTGTACTCCTCGTCGAAGAGTTCCACTTGCTGACTGGCCGTGATGATGGCCCGCGGACCGTTGCGTGTGCCGACCTGGTAGCTGACGGTCCCGTCGTATGGAATTGGCAATACCGCGTAGCGGGCCTTGCGATAATCGCTTGACGCGGCATCGAGGCCGAGGAAATTGTCAGGAATGATGCTCATGGCGTGAATCCTCAATCGTTTCCGATAATGTGCGGCTCATGGCGTTATCAGCGAATCCCGCCGCCTTGCGACGATTCGGCAGCCGGCAGTGGGGGACTCGGGGAGCCATGCCGAATCGTGCGGCTAGGATACTGCAATCCCAGTTGACGCGCCGACACGATGATGGTCTATTACCCCCCGTGACCGGCCGGCATCCGCGCCGGCGGGCATCCATTCGATTCGAACGAGGATAGATCGCGATGACACATGTTGTGACCGATCGATGCGTCAATTGTCGTTATACCGACTGTGCGACGGTGTGCCCGGTGGAATGCTTCTGGGAAATTGAGAATCCGCCCATGCTGGTGATCGATCCCGACACCTGCATCGACTGCGGACTGTGCGTACCGGAGTGCCCGATTCACGCGATCTACACCGAGGAAGAGGTCCCGGATCCGTACAAGGAGTGGACCAAGAAGAACGCCGAACTCTTCGGCGCGGGCAAGAACATCACCGAAAAGAAGGACGCCTTGCCCGGCGCGCTGACCCTGGAGCAGATTCAGGCGAAAGAGAAGGCCAAGGGCTGGGACGTCAGCGAGCCGGGCGGGACGTAATTCAACGCCCTCATCCCGGCTTCACAGCGCTGTGATCTGGCGTCCGCTCAGTTTTGAGCCACAGGCAGCCGTATGCTCCCGCTGTGTGAACGCCCTTGGGTCGGTGTCAACTTCAGATCGAACTTTTCCTGCAGGATCTGAAACACGCCAGGTGTTACGAACGCCGGCGGGTTTGGGCCCAGCGTAATTCCCTTGATACCCAGCGACAGAAGGGTGAGCAATACGGCTACGGCCTTCTGCTCAAACCAGCTGATCACCAGCGTGAGCGGCAACTCGTTCACGCTGCAGTCAAACGCTTTCGCCAGCGCTGCGGCAACCGCAATGGCGCCATAGGCGTCGTTGCACTGGCCCATGTCCATGAGCCGCGGAAAGCCCAGGTGCGTGCCGTAGTCATGCTCGCGGATGCGGTACTTTCCACACCCAAGCGTCAGGATGAATGAATCACCTGCGGTGGATTGGGCATAGTCACTGAAATAGTTTCGGCCGGGCTCGGCACCGTCGCATCCGCCAATGACGTAGAAGCGGCTGATTTTTCCCGCTTTGACCGCATCAACAATTGTCCTCGCGTTGTCCAGCAGGACGCCGCGGTGAAAACCGACAGTGGAGTGCTTCACGAATTTCTCCGGCAATGGGGGACATTGCTTCGCCATCGCAATGACGGGCGACAAGTCGTTGCCCTTCAAGCGTTGGCCACCCGGTACCGCAACCCAGCGCACTGTGAACAGGCGATTCGCGTAACTGGGCGGCGGTATCAAGATGCAATTGGTCGTGGCCACGATGGGGCCTGAAAAGCCCTCAAATTGTCGGCGCTGATCCTGCCACGCGGTGCCGTAGTGGCCGCCCATGTTGGAGTGTTGGGCGAGTTTCGGGTACATGTGGGCGGGCAACATTTCGCCGTGCGTATAAACTTTGATGTCGGTGCCCTCGACTTGGCGCAGCAAGTCCCACAGATCGACCAGGTCGTGGCCGGTGATCAGGATGCCGGGGCCGGCATGCGTGCCCTCGTAGACTTCGGTGGGTTGCGGCTTTCCAAAGGCCTCGACGTGCCCCGTGTCCAGCATTTCCATGACACGCAGGTTCATTCGGCCGAGCTCCATGGCCATGTCGAACAGCGACGCCAGATCGAAATTGACATTGGTCATGGTTGCAAAGAGCGCATCTTCGATGAACGCCGACACCTCCGGGTCCGTCTTCCCGAGTCGCCGTGCATGGTTGGCGTAGGCCGCCATCCCCTTCAGCCCATACAGGATCATCTCTTGCAGTGATTGAACGTCTTCATCCTTGCCGCACACGCCGATCCGATCGACGCATCCGGTCCCTCGAAACGACTGTTCACATTGATTGCAGAACATGGCAACGGCCTCCTTTGCGTATCCCGGGACATCTTGAAAGTCCGCCGATGACCATGGCGGCTTGCCTTCCCAATGCCCGCTCGGGCCCATACTATGGATGAAACTCGCGTTGTCATTGATCTGGATCAAGGCGTCGCAACCCTTTATCAAAAAACAAGTTATGACTGACGAGGTGTCCGGAATTCTGAAGCGCTGCCGACTTTTCTCCCTTGTACGAGGCGAGAGTTGGACCCGGCTGATCCGCATCGCCCGCGTCGTCAATTTCGCCGAGGGTCAGATCGTGTTCCGTCAAGGGGATCCCGTTCCGGGCGTGTACGTTGTAGGAAGTGGATTGGTCCGGATTTTCACGCTCGCGCCCAATGGCAAGGAGCATGTCCTGCACATGATGGGCTCCGGGGCCACCTTCGCGGAAGTCGCGGCCATCGGTCGGTTTCCGTGCCCGGCGTTTGCCGAAGCCCTTTCACCAACTCAATCCGTGCTGCTGCCGACTGACGCTTTTCACGCGGTACTCTCATCCGATCACGACTTGTGTATTCAATTACTGGCCGGCATGGCTGGGTGGGTCAAGCACATGGTCGATCTCGTAGAGCGCCTGACACTGCGCGACTCATTGGGGCGCGTGGCGGGGCATCTGCTGGCCGGCGCGCGATCAAATGAGGTGCACCTTCCCGGACTTAAGCGGCACCTTGCAAGCCATCTGAACTTAACCAGCGAAACGCTTTCGCGCGTCCTGAGGCAACTCCGGGATGAACAAATCGTCGAGGCCGATGGTGTGACGATTCGCATTCTGGACGAGCCGCGGCTGCGCCGGCTCGCCGAGGGGGAGGAACAGGCCCGCTCCGAAGAGCCGGCCTGAAGCCTTCGATAGTGGTACATTGTCGCTTTTAATTGCGACGTATTTTGGACGGGCGGAGGGCGTACGAATACCGTTGTGGTCAACCGCCGCCGACCAGCGTCACAACTTCGAGGTTGTCACCATTGCTCAGGGCCGTGGTGGTGTAGGCGCTGCGACGCACCAGGCATTTGTTCAATTCCACCGCAAAAGGCGGGCGGGGCTGTCTCGCGGCAATGAGCGAGGCGATCGTTGCAGGCGCGGCAATTTCGAACGGCGCGCCGTTCACAACAACCGTTATCATGGCCTGTGACTTGACGGGTGGCTTCATCCGGCTCATTCCTTCAACACCACGTTTTTATAGCTCCACCAGCAGATCCACAAGAATCCGAACTCGATCGCCAGCCCCGCTAGAGCGTGCCGCGGCGCCTGTAGTGCGAACAGCGCGATCGCAAAGCTCACGCTGTTCAAGCCGATGGCCGTCCAGGCCTGCAATCGGCGGCCCGCGACGCCCGGCTCGGTCATCGGCTGCTTCCGCAAGGCCCACAGCACCGATGCCGCCAGCGTCGCCGACAGGGCGATGGTATAGGGTAGCAGCGTGATCACCGCTTCGCGCCCGGTCCACGGATAAGCGAATACGACGATCGTCGTGATAAGCGCCCCCAGCGCGATCCAGACTGCAAGCACGGCGGTCATGCGGCCAATTGTCCACGCTCAACCCATTCGCGTCGACACGAGTGACGGAGAACGTGTATGACGCACGCGCGTTCGTGAATCAGGACTCCGGCGATGAAGGCCGCGGTAACTCGGAAATCAGCCGCCGGGCCATGTTTCGAGCGGCGTGCCTGTCGGTCAAATCGCCGTTCAGCTGGGCATAATAGACCCGCTCCAGGATGGACTTGTACTCTGGCCCCGGCGGCAGCCCGAGTTTGCCGAGGTGTTTTCCGGTGATGAAGGCCGGTGGGGCGATCTCGTCGCTCGGGATGGCATTGGCTCTGGCCACCACTTCGGCGTGAACTGCGGGCGATTCATCCCTTGCCGCCTGACGCGCGGCGAGCAGGTCGAGCAACTGCGCGAACGGCCGGCACGCCATGAGCAGTTTCAGATCGGCGAGGGTCACTTCGGCGGGGCGGGTCAGGTCCTCCTGATGCGAAACCAGCCAAACCGTCGATTTCAGCGTGCGATTGCTGCACATCAGCAGGCGACAGACCTCTTCCACGCGAGCCGGGGCCAGCGCATGCAACAAAGCCGCAAGCCCCAATTCGAACGACGCACCCGGCGGCAATGCGGCCAACATCGCCTGAGTCCTGTCGGCGGTCGGCAAGACTTCGTCCGCGCCGTGCCAGAGATGCTGCAGGAGTTGCGATGATCGAAGCATGGCAAACCCTCGTGCGCGGTTGGGATGTGTGAGGATGCGCTCCAGCTCATCGTGGATGCGCTCGGCGCTGATCTTGCGAATCAGCGGCGAGAGATCGCGGATGGCCTGTGCCGTGGCCGGCTCGATCTCAAATCCAAACCGCGCGGCGAATCGCACCGCGCGAATCAGCCGCAAGTGATCCTCGTTGAAGCGCTGCGCGGCATCGCCGATGGCGCGAATTAATCCCTGCCGAATGTCCGCCTCGCCGCCGACGTAGTCGATGACCCGGCCCGCGAGCGGATCGAAGAACATGCCATTGATCGTAAAGTCGCGCCGCAGGGCGTCTTCGCGGGCATCGGTGAATTGAATCTTCTCGGGATGGCGGCCGTCGCGATAGGCGCCGTCGCTGCGAAAGGTGGCGACTTCGATCCAGAATTGCTTCACGCCCACCAGCACGACGCCGAATTGAATGCCGACCTTGCGCGTCCGGCGAAACAGGGCAAGAATGCGATCCGGCGGGGCACTCGTGGCGACGTCAAAGTCATGTGGCTCCTTGCCCATCACTTTGTCGCGTACACAGCCACCCGCAAACAGGGCCTCAAACCCTGCCTCGCGGAGGGTCTTGATGACGCCGAGGGCCGCGTCCTTCATGGTCGTGGCGTGGCCGTGGCGGCGTGGCTCGCTCATGGGGCGGCTCCGCCATCGGCTTCATCGGCCTGGCCAAATTGATAAGCCGTAATGGCGACGTGCCCCCAGGCGCGGCGCTCGATACAGCGCCAGTTCGGGGTCGCGGAGTCCGGTGTGTCCTGCGCGACTTCATGTCGCCAAATCATCAGCGCTCCGGGCGCCGCTGGAATGTCGCCATCCAATCGTGCAAGCACGCGGCGAATCGTCGAACCTGGCTCCAGGTCCGCGGTCAGCCGGTACGGCGGATCGAGAAAGATCAGGGAGTATCCCTGCTCCAGCGGACAGCGCAGCCCTGCAATCTCGACCGGGGTGTGATGCACAACAGCCTGATCGCCGCCGACCTTCAACATGGCGAGGTTGCTTCGTAGCGCGGCGATGGCGCCGGCGTCCGCATCAACGAATGCAACGTGGGCCGCGCCGCGCGAAATAGACTCAATGCCCAGGCTCCCGCCGCCGCAGAACAGGTCGAGCACCGCGACGGGCGGAAGCATGCCGGGCTGCGCGAGCCGCGAGCCCAGCCAGTCGAACAGCGCCACCTTGGCCCGATCGAGGATGGGGCGGGTGCCCATACCCTCGGGGGCGGTGATTTTTCGTCCGCGAAATCGTCCGGCTACCACGCGCATGATCGCTTGAATATAACGGCGCGCGACCGGACCGGCGCGGCGGGCGCGCACCAATGTGGATCGCAGGTTCGGTGCGGCGCCCTCAAAAAACTCCGCTTGACGCCGTCGGCCTCGCACGCCACCATGTTCGGTTGGCGTTTGGTTCGAGTCGCCAAGCCGTACACGGGGTCGAGGCCGGAACCATGACGGTCGCAAATCGATCATCGCGAATCGCCCGCAGCCACTACGAACTGGCCTTCGAGGCCTATTTGAATCAGCGCGGCACGCCATACGTCTCGGTCGAGGAGGTCCGCCAAAACGTGCCCGGCCGGATGGGCATCAAGTCGTTTGACTATATCGTCTATCCGGCGATGGGGCGGGCATGCCTCGTCGACGTCAAGGGACGCAAGTGCCCCGTCGGACCGGCCGGCCGCGGCAGACTGAAGAACTGGGTGACCCAGGCCGATGTGACCGGCCTGACCGAATGGCAATCGATATTCGGCTCCGATTTCGAGGCCGTCTTCGTGTTTGCATACTGGCTGGCGCCGACTTCAGCCACGGCGCCCGGCCAGCCGTGCTTCGACGCGCTACAAGCATGGCAATTTGCCGGCCGGTCTTACGAATACCACCTGATCCCGCTCATTACTTATGCCAGGTATGCAAGTATCCTGTCGGTTCGCTGGGAAACGGTCTCGATTCCGAGCGAACGATTTCAGGAGGCTGCCGTCCGATTGGACCGCGTATGGGATGCGGCGCCGTGCTAAATGGGTCGTGCAAGCACGCTGGATTTGTTGCGGCGATGCAATGGCGGTATAATTAATCGCCACGATCAGGCGGCCGTATAGTGCGCCACTGATCCGAACGACAGGGGCCAGCCCATGACGATGATGAGTAACCGCGGGCGAACGCGGAGAATGATGCGGGTCGGAATGCCGGCCGTGGTTGCATGCCTGTTGGCCACGGCAAGCGTGGCCTTAGGGCAGATCAATGGCGAAGGCGTCCGCGCGGATAACATCGAAGTATTGGAAGCTTCGCGGCCCATTCTTGAGTACATCATTGCGGGCGTTTGCATATTCGGGTCCCTCGCGATCGGCTTTAAGTCCAGCAATCGCACACAGGGAACCTGATGCCCGGCGACACGCAGTGCGGAATCATGGACGGCACGCACACACGAACTCTCACCCTTGGAGCCTCGCTACCATGAACAAGCGGACTCTCACAACCCTGCTCGTTGGACTCAATCTGACGATGCTTGCAGCGTTGATTCTCGCGGCTTGGCGACCTCCGGTCGCCGTGGCACAGCCGGTGCCATTGGCCTCCAATTACCTCATGGTGGCCGCGGAAATTCGCGATGGCTCGGACGCACTGTACGTGTTCGATCTGGCCAAGCGTCGAATGCACGTGTTTGTGCCCAATGTCGATCAGAACAACCGCCGCCTGGTGTATGAGGGTTTCAGGGATCTGGAACGCGACTTCCGACCCGGCGGCGGACGATAACCGCGGGCGTTTGATCGAATCGGGCACAACGGATTTTTCCGGCTTCGTGAGATGAACCATGCAAGACAATAAGAACCTCGCCATCGGCGTCCTGTCGATCACCGCGACGATCCTTTTTGCGGCTTTCTTGATTGTGACCGTGTTGCCGACACCGCAGGTACAGGCAATTGGACAGACCGACCGCGGCGGCGACTACATCGTCGTGACCGGCCAGTTCACCGACTCGTCGGAGCTGGTCTATGTGACGGACGCCGCGGCCAACCGGCTGCATGCGTACGGATTTGACTGGAGTCGCCGGCAGTTCATCCTGTGGGACAACCACGACTTAAACCGTGTGTTTGGCAAGGGCGGCGGCGGCGCACCCCCGAACCGACGCAACTGACGTCGCCTCACCAGCGTGATTGCCGCGAAACCGGCTATTTTCAGACCCCCCGCCCAACGTCTCATAACGAATATTATGTTGCGTTGAGCATCCGAGAATACGCGGGGGCGTTGAGTCTGATCCGAAGACCTTGGTTTTGGGGCCTCGAAATTCGTTTTGACCGGCGCGATTGCTTGTGATACGGTTAATCGCCGGAGGGTTCACCACGGGGGTGTCGTTCGGGGGAACGACAGAGATCGCCAGCGGCGTCCACACTCGCCACCGGTGATTTCACATTGGGTGGGCAAAGTGAGCGAATAGGATTCGCGACGGCCAGTCCGAAGGGCACTTGAGTCCCGAAGATCGGCCGCCACACCTGCGATTCCATCGCCCGACAGAATGACGCATACGGCCATCCACGCCACGGGATGCCAGGATTGTGTCTTCTTGGAGCTTGAACAACATGCGACGCGTTGCCACTGCCATCGCAGTCTGGGCGAGTCTCACTTGTGTCGGCGTGAGCCGCGCGGATGACGGCAGCGCCGGGACTGCAATCGCAACGCGGACATCAGCGCGGCACCATTCACCCGCACATTCCATTCAACCCAAGTTTGCCAAATCAGCCGTACATGCGGCCCTGGCCGCCGAAGATCCGCGCAAGGCCCTTCGGCTGCTGGACGAACGAACCATTCAGTTGACGCCCGCCGAGCGACATTCCGTCGCGGGACAGGCCTACTTCATGCTCGGCAAGTTTTCCGAGGCACGACGCGAATTGATCAGTGCGGTGCGTCTGCGCCCCGCCGGGGCGGTCGATCACTACTGGCTGGCTCGCACGTACGCCGCGTCCGGATCGCCGGCCCTGGCCACCAGCCGATACGAACAGGCGCACTGGTGCGGGATGGAAACGCCCGAACTGCACTACCACTGGGCGCTGGCGCTTCAGGCCTTGGGCAGCCCGCTGGGCCGCGTCGAGCGCCGGCTCTGTCCCGCCGGTGCGATGCCGAAACCCGGTGACTTCACGCTCGGTGGTATCGTGGTGTCGATCACCAAAGAGACCCCCATCGAAATCACGCTTTGCGAGCAAAACTCGGCCCTGGGCCATGCCCTTCGCTGCGTGCAACTCGACAACGACTGCGGCGACTGCTGGAAGCTGGCCGGCGACATCTGGCTGGCCGCGAAGGAGCCGGCCACGGCGTCCGCCATGTTTGCCGAGGCCGCGGAATTGCTGCGCGGCAAGGCCAGGGGCGAATGCCTGCTAAACTGGGCCCAATGTGCCCTGTCGCTGGGCGAACTCGATCATTACCTGTCGCGCATGCGGGACGGGTTGATTCTGCTCGATAAGGAAGTCGACTCGGCGCGGCTGGCGGCGGCATTTGACACGGTCGCCGGCGAGGTTGCGCTTCGCGGCGAACTGTCACGGCAGATTCGCTATCTCAAACTGGCGGTCGAACTGAAGTCGACCCCCACCCGCCGGATCGCATTGGCCAAAGCGTTGATGCAAGCGCGGGATCCGGCCGAGGCCCTGTCGCAACTCCGCGTGGCCCGCGAGGAAGACCCGACTCCGCGCCAACTCGAACAGATCGAAGCCGCGACCCAGCAGGCCGGCTTCTTCGCCGCCCCGCCGTGATTTAGCTCTTCGTATGTATCTGTCCTGATCCACGGAATTGCCCAAAGCGATATCAGATTTGAGAATTCAAATTTGAAATCGAAATTTAGGCATGCGAGTTAATATAACACGAGCGATTTTTCAATCTATCGTATTTTCTAGTTGTCACTGATTGCCCGCAGCCTGGACGGTGTTGCCCATCAGCACCGCCGCAGTGACCGGACCGACGCCCCCGGGCACCGGCGTGATCGCGCCAGCGATATTCGCCACCTCATCAAACCGCACGTCGCCCACCAGCCGGCTGGTCGTGCGCCCATCGAGACCGGCGACCTGAACGCGATTGGTGCCGACATCGATGACGATGGCGCCCGGAGAAACGTGCTCGGCACAAATCAGACCGGGGTTTCCGGCCGCGACCATCAGCACCTCGGCATTGCGGGTGTGCATTGCCAGATCTCGCGTGCGCGAGTGGCATTGCGTCACTGTGGCATTGGCCGCCAGCAGCAGCATCGCCAGCGGCTTGCCCACGATCGCACTCCGCCCCACCACCACAGCCCGGCAGCCTTCGAGGTCGGGCTTCACGGACTTCAGGCAGGCGAACGCCGCCGCGGCCGTGCAAGGCACAAGGGCCGCCCCCCCCATCGCCAGCAGTCCGAAGTTCTCGGCGCCTACGCCTTCGACATCCTTCGACGCGGCGATCGACTGCTGCAATTTCACGCCATCGAAACCGGCCGGCACCGGGAGGTGAATCATGATTCCGTGAACGCCGGCCTCGGCGTTCAAGCCGGCGACGAGCGCCGTCGCCGCCGCCATGTCCTGACCCTCGGGCAGTTCGACCAGCCGGTACTCGATCCCCAGTGCCGCCGCGGACGCTGCCTGGCTCTGCGAGTAACTCAGCGCACCGGGATCTTTGCCGATTCGAACCGCAGCCAGACAAGGTTGAACGCCACGAGCCGACAACACCGCGACCTTCGCGGCGATCTCCTCCCGCAGGGTCGCGGCGAGCTTTTTTCCATCGATGAGTAGGGCCATGCACCGCGCCTTCCACCCGCGCGGCGGTTCGGTCCGCCGGCTGAATGCCAATTTTAGACAGGAATCAATGTTACGCCTACCGCACTTTCGACATCCATTCCTTCCAGTTGCGCTCCCACCGTTCGTCCGGCTTGCCGAAGGCCTTCTCAAATGCGGCGAGTTCAAGGGCCTCGGTCGTCTTGTAATTCTTGGGCCGCGTCAGGATGTCCTCCACATAGGCCTTGAGCTGCTTTCGCTTGGCGCGATTCAGGTAATGAGCCATGGCCCAGGCCTGCGGGTAGGCGATTCCAATGGTTTCGGGATCGAAATGGGTGTGCGTGGCGACAAACTTGGCAACCGGAATCAGCTTTCCTTCCTTCTCAAGGAACTGGTATTCCCGAAGCCGGTCGATGTTGACGGCGCCGATGTTGGCGCTGCCGCCCTCGGCGATCGGCTCAAACATCATGGCCGTGCCCTCGGCCAGCCAGCGCGGGTTGGCGAAGAACTGCAACTTGTTGTGATAGCCGACGTTCCACAGGACCTGGTGGGAGACCTCGTGCTGAACGATTCCCTCACTCAAGGCGCCGCCCATTTGACCGGCCCGGTTGGCGAGGGCCCGGGCCTCCTTGATTTCCGCCTGAATGTGCCGTCGCTGCGAGGGTGTGACCCCGGGCTGCCGCAGTCTTTCTCGCATGGCCTCAATCTTGGCGTCGGCGGCCTGGCGGGCAGCCTTGAAACTGTCCTGGTTCTTGAAGTTGTAGAACATGCTCCGGTTCAGGTCTGGAAAATAGACACCGGGAGTGGATTGCGGACGGTCGCCGCGGCCCAACTTCCTGGAGAATGCCGTGTAATCCTTGTGCTCGTCGAAATAGTAGATGATCAGTTTCTTGTCGGGCGGCTGAGCGTCGATCCCCAGGCGATCGACGTACTTCACGCACGACCGGTAAGTCCCCTCGATCGCCATGCCGAAGCTGGCGACCTCGGAATCGCTGGTGTTGTACAGCACGGAGTAATGGGCAGTCTGCTTGACCTTGAAGCCGGGGCCCACCAGTTCGAGCGCCTCTTTTTCGGCTGCCTCGTCGGCCGGCACGGGGGTCATGTCGACTTTTTTCGATTTCTTGGCGGTCGACTGCTTTTTGAGATCGGCACGTTCGTCGTCCCAACCGGCCCCGCCGGCGACAACCAACGACAGGGCCATCGCAATGGCCGCACCGGGAAATGCAAATCGCCTCACCCTCAGTCTCATGAGCGCCTTTCCTGTTTCAAAAGGTCGAGTTACTCAGGAAACCGCGGCAACCCCCTGCCGGGGCGCATTCTTGTCGCCCTTGTAGGCGGTCATGACCACTGGCTTCTCGTCGATCAGCGGGCGCAGAAACTTCGCCGCGGCCGGCAGCACCTTGTCGGCGTCGGCAAGACTCGGAACCCACAATCTCGGCCAATCGACAACGAGGTAGCCGCTGTAGGCGATGCCTCGCAGCAACTGCACCATGCGCGGAATCTCCATGTCGCCTTGACCCGGGACAGCATAGGACTCCAAACCGCCGTTTGCAGCGAATTTGCCGTCGCAGACATGCACCATCGCCAGTTTCGCACTGAGGCGGGGAATTGACGTGGTCGGCCGCTCCAGCCGCGTCCGCGCCGCGAACGGGCTCCAGCAGCACTGCACCAACGGCGAATCGACCGCATCCACGATGTACCACAACGCGGCACTGTCGGTGAAGTCGCCGCCGTTTTCCACGGCGACCGTCACGCCGTTGTCGGCGGCGATGGGAACGAGGGTTCTCAGGGCCGCCGCGATGCGGCCCATCACCGTTTCACGACGCTCATAGAAAAAGGCGCGTTTGGGAATCTCGCCGGCAAAGACGCGCACGAGCGGACATTTCAGCCGCCCCGCGAGTTCGATGTACTCCCGGGCGACGGACAGATTCGAGGCCACCTCGGCGGCGTCGTGCATGTGAAACGAGGCCGAGCTGCTCAGGCAGACCAGTTCCACGCCGGTGTCACGGACCAGGCCGGCGATCTTGCCGGGATTCGACGCGAGTTCCGACGCAAGCGGAAGGTGCATCTGCCCGGACAGGCCGCGGAGTTCGATTCCGTCGTAGCCGTACTCCTTGGCCTTGATGACCATCGTCGCGAGGTCCCATCCGACCGACGCAATGCTGTTGAACGCCAGCTTCATGCGGCATGCACTCCATGGACCGGTGCGACACTCCGCCGGCCCGAACATCATCCAATCCGCCCGTGCGCTTCTCTGCGAGCAACCGGGCTCAACAGGGTCAGCGCCGGCGTAAATCAGTGCGACTGAACCGGCGTGGCAAAACCGCGGCTCACATGCTGCAGGTCCTGCAGATGGCGGCGGTGGTTCTCGAGGAACCCCTTGATCATCGCGTCCACGCGGGGAACGCCGGTCGAACCCGCGGACTCATAAATGCGAATCAATTCGGCCTTCGAGGCCAGGATTCGCGGCAGCAAAAACGACAACGTCAAAAAATGTAGCTCGCCGGTCTCGATCGGCGCCGGACCGGGATCGGGCGTACCGCGCAGCGAGAGAATCGCCTCGGACAGGCCCCGCTCATGCTCGACTTCGTCGGCCAGCATCCGGTCAATGATCTGCCGTTCCTTCGCGGTCGCGCGGCTGGTGAAGGAGCCGGCGTCGCGCAGCCGATTCACCACGCCGCAATGTTCGGCGTGCAACAGGCGGTTCAAAATCGCAACGGCATCCGTCATCGGTCAATCCTGCGGTGCTTCGGCCACGCGATCGGCGGGCGGCGGTTGATCGGTGTGCGACGTGTGAACTTTGTCAGCGCCCGACATGGCATAGAGATTCAACGAACGCGCATCGGCAAAGCCCTTGAGCCGTCCGGCGTACAGGGTGCCCGTCAGCAGGATCGCGACGGCGCAGACGGCGACAATGGCCTGCCCCAGCAGCGGCGCACGCATGGCCGGCTGGCCGTCGTCGACCATCACCATGGCTCGAATGATACGAACGTAGTAATACAGACTAATGGCGGTGTTGGCCACGGCTACGATGACCAGCCATTCGAGATTCGCGTTCCACAACGCCGCCACCAGCCACAACTTGGCCATAAACCCGCCCAATGGCGGCAGGCCGATCAGGCTGAACAGGCACACGGCCATCGCGACTGCCAGCACCGGCTGCCGGCGAATCAGGCCGTGCACGGCGTCGATGGATTCGCGGCCGGTCTCCCAGTAGACCATCGCCACGATGCCGAACGCCCCCAGGTTCATAAACAGATAAACGACGAGATAGGCCGCCAGTGCTGCGAAGGCCGGGTGAACCTCGCCGGCCCGACCGGAATCCGGATACCAGATGATCGCTACCGCCATGAGCATGTAGCCGGCATGGGCAATGGAACTGAACGCGAGTAGCCGCTTGAGATTGGTTTGCTTGAATGCGGCAAAGTTGCCGACCGTGCAGGTGATCGCGGCCATGACCGCGACGGCCACACTGAGCGTGCCGCTTAGCGGATAGACGGCGCCGGGTGTGGCGACCACAGCCGACACCAGACGCAGCATCAGGCCCAAACCCGCCGCCTTGCTGGCTACCGATAGCCACGTCGTCACTTCGATTGAGGCGCCCTCAAACACGTCCGGGCACCAGAAGTGGAACGGCACGGCCGAGACTTTGAAGGCCACGCCGACCAGGACGGCAAACAGCGCGACGCCGGTCAACAGCGGGAGTCCGGCGACTTCGACCTCGGTCGCGATCTGACCGCCAATCTGCACCAGGTCCAGCGTCTGATAGCGGCCGTATAGCAGCGACGAGCCGTAGATCATGATCGCACTGGTGATGGAGCCGAAGAGCACGTACTTGAGCGAAGCCTCGGCTGCCAGGCGATTGCGCTTGCGGAAGCCCGCCAGGGCGTACGACGGAAGCGACGCCATTTCGACGGCCAGCACCACCATCAGCAGATTCGTCGTGCTGACCATGAGCGACATGCCGAGGGCGCTGCCGATGAATAGCACGAAGAACTCGACCGCGTCCTGTTTGCGCGAGGAGGAGTCGGGCGGCCCATCCAACTGACCGAGATACCAGATGCCGCTGACGCCGGCGAGGAAGAGGCTCACCAGGAAAATGAAAAACAGGCTGAATTGATCGACGATCAGCATCGGCGCTGCGCCGGCCGGCGCGAAGCCGCCCCAGTTTCCATCGGTGTCAAAATCGCGGAGCGCGAGGACGGCCGTGGCAATCGAGCCCACCACGGCGATCGCGCCGGTCACGCGCCAATTCCGGCCGACCAGCAGGGCCGCCACCAGAATCGCGACAATGGTCGCGACAAACCCCAGCAGGGGCTGGATGTAGACGAGGTCCTGCCCCGCCGGCATCCACATCGAGGCTAATGGGGAGAGATTCATGTTGCCCGATCAGCCTCCCATCGCCACGGCGACGCCGGTCTTGGCCGCGGCCACGATGCCGTTGAGCAGCGGGGTCAGCGTGCCGGTGGTCAGGTCAAAGGTGTACTGCGGCAGGATGCCCATGAAGATGGCCAGGGCTGCCATCGGCAGCAGGATGGCAATCTCGCGGGCCGTGGCATCCGGGAAGCCGGCGTATTCTTCCTTACGCTTGCCGAGATAAACCCGCTGGATGACCCAGAGGATGTAGCCGGCCGTCAACACGACGCCGAATGCCGCGATGACCGCCATGGGCCGAGCCCAGGCGAATCCGCTTTCGGTGGCCGCGGCCCAGGTGCCGATCAGCACCCAGAACTCGCCGATGAAGCCGCAGAGGGCCGGCAGGCCGAGCGAGGCGAAAAAGCCCAGCGTGGCCAGCGAGCCGTAGGTCGGCATTTGCAACCAGAGGCCGCCGAAACGGTTGATGTCGCGATGGTGCGCCCGATCGTAGATCACGCCGACCAAAAAGAAGCACATCGGGCTGCTGATGCCGTGGGCCAATATCTGGAACATCGCACCCTGGAAACCCGCGTGCGTCATGACCGCGATGCCGAGCAACACGTAGCCCATGTGGCTGATCGAGCTGTAGGCGACGAGCCGCTTGAAGTCGGACTGGGCCATGGCGCACAACGCGCCGTAAATGATGTTGATCACACCGAGCGTCGCGAGCATGAAGGCCAGCGAACTCGCCGCAGCCGGGAAGATCGGATAGCAGACCCGCAGGAAGCCATAGGCACCGAGCTTCAGCAGGACGCCGGCCAGGATCATCGAGATCGGCGTCGGCGCCTCGACGTGGGCGTCGGGCAACCAGGTGTGGAACGGGAAGACCGGCACCTTCACCGCGAAACCGATGAAGAGCATGATGAACATGGCATGGCCGAACGTCCATCCCTTGATGTCCATGAACAGACGGTTGGGGTCATTGAAAAGGGCTTGAACCGCATCGTTTGTGGCGTAGGTAATGAGATTGAAGGTGCCAGTGCCGAGCGCCTCTTCCGAGCCGTAGAACATCGCCAGCAACGCCACGAGCATCAACACCGAGCCAGCCAGGGTGAAGATGAAGAATTTGATCGCGGCGTATTCCTTCCGCGGCCCGCCCCAGACGCCGATCAGGAAGTACATAGGCAGCAGCATGACTTCCCAGAAGATGTAGAAGAGGAAGAAGTCGATCGAGGCAAAGGTGCCCAGCACGCCGGTCTCGAGCATCAGGAAGAGTGCGAAGAAACCCTTCGGCCCGCGATTGACGTTCCAATGTTCGAAGTTCCAGCAGGTCCAGGCCGCGAGGAAGGTGATCAGCGTGGTCAGGATGACGAGCGGGAACGAGAGACCATCCAGCCCGATGTGGTAGTCGATGTTGAAGCCGCCCTTGGCAATACTTTCGCCCGCCACTTCGACCATCTCGCCGCCGACGCGAATCCAGGAGAGCTTGTGCTCGAATTGCAGCGTGCCGTAACCGTCGCCCTTGTAGGCGCCGTTCAGGAACGGCCCGAACAGGCCCATCGACAGCAGCAGCACGACAAACGTCGTCACCAGCGTGATGCCGCGGGCCATGGCCTTCGGCAAGAGCAGCACGGCCACCATGCCGATCAGTGGAATGAAGATGATCCAGTCGAGTAAGTGTGTCACGGACGTCTGACTCCCTGCGCCGCGGCAGCGGCGCCATTCAACCCGTCATTTCTCACGGCGTCGCGGCCGTCGCCCGCAAACCGGCGGTCAGCCACTGCCACGAGCTTGAAATCTGATCCCGAAACAGGATGACGAACAGCACCACGGCGGCCGATCCCGCCGCGAAGACGATGTACGAACGGATGCGGCCGTTCTGCGGACGGCGAATCGCGGTGGCCACGTTCATGGCCCCGGCACCGATGAAACCGTTGTAGACCCAATCGAGCAGACCGAGGTCGTTGGGCCGAACTTTCATGTCAAGCCATCGGCCCGAGAACAAAGCGGCAACCCTGGTAGCGTATCCGGCGCCATTCACGAGGCCATCAACAAAATACTTGTCAAAATTCTTGCTAAGCCAGGCGATCACCACGGTGCCGCCAACCAGCACGCTGTCGTAGATGTCGTCGAAGAAGAGTTTGCGCTCCAGCGCAGCATGGGCTGCGCTGAAGAGCGGCGCTCGTTTGATTCTTGCGGCGGTCTCCAGGCCGTTGCGATAGATCATCCAGGCGAGGCCCATGCCGATGAGCCACGAGAAACCGACGTAATATTTGAGCCAGTCGTGCGCCGGCACCGCCGCATGATGATCGAGCGTCATCATCACCCTGTCGGCGGCCTCATCAATCGAATGGGCTTCGCCGTCAATCGCCACGACGGCCGGCGCGTTTGTCGCCACCTTCGCGGCGTCGTGAATCATCGGGCGGAAAAGCCAGTACGAGCAGAAGATGGTGCCGCCGGCCAGCACCACGAGCGGGATGAACATCATCTTGCTCTCGTGGGCATGGTCGTAGACATGGTGATCGCGCGGCTTGCCGCAGAAGGTCATCCACCACGCCCGCATCATGTAGAACGGGGTGACGTAGGCGATGATGATCGGCAGGTAGAACATCCACTTCGGCAGGCGACGCAGCGTGGACGCGATGGCGAGCTTCTCTTTTGTGCCGGTGGCGTGATCGCCGCCGTGGGCGTCTTGACCGCCGGCCTCGGCGTGAGGCGGAGCATCGGCGGATGCGACGAATGTAGAATTGAGAATGGAGAATGTGGAATCGGTGTCGAGTGAGGCGAAATCAATCCTGGCGTCTCTTTCGCTGTTCGCGATTCGCCAATCGCCGCTACGCGATGTGTGAGCGTCCGCGGCTGCGTGTTCGCCGCCCATGTTAAAGGTTCGGTCATAGGCGACTGCCAGAATTTCGTCCTTGCTGAAATACCCGCCGAGTCCAAGCTTGGTATGCCCAATGGCCCAGGGCCAACCGAAACCGGCGATCGCCAGAACGCCGAGGAAGAACGTCCAGCAGGTCACCGGCATCTTCTTGCGCAGGCCGCCCATCTTCCGCATGTCCTGCTCGTGGTGGCAGCCTTCGATGACCTGACCCGAGCCGAGGAAGAGCATGGCTTTGAAGAAGGCGTGGGTCATGAGGTGGAACAGGGCCGCGACCCAGGCGCCGACGCCCATGCCGAAGATCATGTAGCCGAGCTGACTGAGCGTGGAGTAGGCCAGCACTTTTTTGATGTCGGTCTGCACGATGGCGATCAGCGCGGTGATGGTGAGCGTGATGCAGCCGATGACCGCGATGAAGAACTGCGCGTCGGGCGTCAGCAGGCGGAAGATCCGCGCCACAAGGTAAACGCCGGCGGCGACCATTGTTGCAGCATGGATGAGTGCGGACACCGGTGTCGGGCCGGCCATCGCATCGGGCAGCCAGACGTGCAGCGGAAACTGGGCGCTCTTGCCCATCGCGCCGCAGAAGAGGCCGATGCCCATGAGCGTGGCGACGGCCATGCCGGAAATCTGGAAGCCGAAAAGTTTGAAGTCGGCGGCAAAGATGTTGATCTGATTGGGACCAGTAACACCGGCATATTGGGCAGCGAAATTCTTCGCCGCTTGTTCCAGATCGAGCGTGCCGAGGAACGCCGCAACCATCATCAGGCCGACGATGAAGCCCAGATCGCCAACGCGGTTGGTGATGAAGGCCTTCATGGCCGCGTTCGAGGCGTACTTCTTGTCGAAGTAGAAGCCGATCAGCAGGTACGAGCAGAGACCCACCAGTTCCCAGAAGAAGAAGAGGAACAGCAGGCTGCTGCTGACCACGAGGCCGAGCATCGAGAAACAGAACAGCGAGAGATACGCGAAGAAGCGGTGGTACTTGCTGGTGCCATCGACCTCGTCGCTGTGTCCGGCCATGTAGCCGATCGAGAAAAAGTGAATCCAGAAGGCGATGAAGGTGACCATGAAGAACATGATCACGGTCAGGCTGTCGAGCTTGACGCCGACATCGAGCGAGATGCTTCCCAGGTCCGACCAATGGTATTGATTGTTCTGAGCCGCGGCGGTCAGGGCCTCGCGCTCTGGCACGCTCTTGCCGACCCATCCGATCAGCACCGAGGTCGACAGCAGGCACGACAGCCCGATGGCAAGCAATGCGACCCACGACGCCTTGGGCTTGCCCAGTTTCGGCCCGAACAGCGCGAGGATGACGAAACTGATCAAAGGGATCAGTACACCGAGGATCAATCTGGTCTGGTAGTCAGGCATAAAGTTCGCGAGAGCGTCAGCCCCTCAGTGTGTCGCCGCGATCCACGTCGATCGTCTGCACGTTGGTGTAGTAATTCATGAAAATCGCAATCGCGATGGCCGCCTCGGCCGCCGCGAGCAGGATGACGAAGACCGCGAAGATGTGACCGGTCAGCACGCCGGACTGGTACTTGCTGAAGGCGATGAAATTGATGCTCGCGGCATTCAACACCAGTTCGACACCGATCAGGATGCCGATGGCGTTGCGCTTGATGCACATGGTCAGTACGCCGAGCGAGAAGATCGCCCCCGACAGGACCAGGTAGTGTGTCAATCCGACCATGGGTTACTTCTCCGGCCGCGCCAAATAGGCCGCGCCGATCATGACCACGAGCAGCAGCACGCTGGCCGCCTCGAATGGAACCAGGTAATCGGTCAGCAGCGCGTTGCCGGCGTCGGCCACCTGCGGCGGCGTCGCCATCGGATGGGCGTTGGACCAGTCGGCCCGCAGGACCAGGGTCCAGAGACCAATGGCCAGCAACAGCGACACCAGCGCCGCGCCGAGAATCTGCGGCTTCGTCGCGCTGAACTTCATCCACGGGCTTTTGCTGGTCAGCATGACGCCAAAGATGATCAGCACCAGCGTGCCGCCGGCGTAGACGATCAGTTGAATGACCGCGAGCAGCGGCGCGTCGAGCAGAAAGTAGAGTCCCGCGACCGAGCCGAGCGTGCCCAGAAGGAACACGGCGGTGCGGACAATGTTGGTCGACACGACGATGCCGATGGCCGAGGCCAGGGCCACGCCCGCGAAGATGTAAAATGCCAGTGCGTCAATCGACATAGCGTCGTCTGAGTCCCTTAAGTTGCAAAGCTCATCAAGTACCCGCACGCATTGCAGCGAAACGTCTGAACTTTCAGTGCCCCTTCCGGCCGTTTGATCCCACCGAACCAGCCCCGTGTCGGCGAGTTGGGATACCACTGCGGAACGTTTGCCGATTGATAATGCCCCATGTCGGGCAAAAATCCGAGCTGCATCTCACCCTTGCACAACGGGCACTTCAGGGTCGTTTGGTCCTGCATGACGTCATGACCCCGGCAAGTGCTCGATCACCAGCGGCCCGGGCAGTCGCCGCCGATTCACGTATCCGTACGTGGCGATACATACACACGCAACGATCGTCACGGCGCCAATGACCACCAGCACCCAATGCAGCGCCGTGTCAATTGCCCGCACTGCAGGCGATGCATCCACCGCCAGCAGCCACAGCGTATTCCCCAGCAGCACGACCATCGTCAGCGGCAGCAGCACTTGAATACAGGCGTAGAGCACCTGGTCGATGCGGATGCGCGGCAGCGTCCAGCGGATCCACAGTTGCACGTAGAAGAGCAGCCAGCCCTTGATGATGAACAGAATCGGGCCGTCGAAGAACAGGCCGCGAATCAGCGTGGGCATCAGTCCGTCGCCGGTCGGCGCCATGGACATCGGGAGCGGGCCACGCCATCCGCCGAGGAACAGAATCACGGCCACACCGCTGACCGCAAACATGGCGGCGTACTCGGCGAAGAAGAACAAACTCCAGCGGAAGCCGCTGTATTCGGTATGGAAACCGGCGACCAGTTCGGACTCGCTCTCCGGCAGATCGAACGGCGCGCGTTTGCAGGACGCGAGCGACGCGGTGTAGTAGCAGAAAAACGCCAGAAAACACCACGGGTTGCGGAAGGCGAGCCACGAGGCGAATCCGCCGACTTGCCCCTCGAAACCGACGGTTCCGTCGGCGTTGGTGTAGCCATCGACGATGTGGGACAGGTTCAGGGAGCCGGCCACCATGACCGGAATGAGCAGGGCCATGCCCATCGGAATTTCATAAGAGACCATCTGGCAGGCCTCGCGCATCGCGCCATAGACCGACCATTTGTTGTTGCTGGCCCAACCGGCCAGGATAACGCCGATCACCTCAATGCCGAGCATGGCAAGGATGAAGATGAGCGCCACGTCGAGTTCTCGGAACACATAAGCGGTCGCAAAAGGCAGCGCGATGAACGCGCACACCGCCGGCACGAATGCCAGGTACGGCGCGAGTTTGAAGAGAATCTTGTCGCCGTCTTCGGGTACCAGATCTTCCTTGAAGATGAGTTTGATGCCGTCGGCGATCGATTGCGCCCAGCCGTGCCACCCGCCGACGCGCATCGGCCCGAGGCGAGATTGGATGCGCCCGGCCACCTTGCGTTCCCACCAGATGCCGAAGAGCGGAATCACGCTGATGAAACCGATCACGCCGCCGACCGCAAGCAGGTCGCGGACCAGCGGAATTTGCAATGGCCACAGGGCGTACGCAGCCAAAGGCAGGTCAAGGTCTCCCTTGATACCGTTGTAGATTTCCTTGGCCGTCAGAGGCGCCGTGTAGCCGATGCCCAGGTCGACCTGCGAGGCCACGTTGACGGCCGGATCGGCCTCCAGCCGCGATACGAGTCGGAACAGCCCGGCGTGAATCCAGACAATCAGGCAAATGCCGATGATGCCGCCCACGAAGATCGTGAGTGCCGTGTAGCCCCAGAGCAGGAATCTGCCGATTTGTCGATATGCAATGACGGCCAGTGCGCCTGACAGGAATGCCGCCCCGGCCGCGGCCGGAAGCAGGACACCGAGAAAGGCCACGATGACCCGCCAGTCGGTCATTCTGGCCGCGTTGCCCATCTTAAATGCAACGTAGCAGATCACCGCGATCGCGAGGTGAACCACACCGAGCGTCAGGAGCAGCGCGATGGCTTTGCGCCGCTGACCGGCGCGGCTGGTTGGTGTGGACTCAATCCACGGTAGCGAAATGGTCGCCAATTCCCGCGCTCCAATGCGACTCGACGTCAGCCCTGTCGAAAATCGGCCCCGATTGGCCGGTGACGAGGTCTGGGCGTCTGAAAACGAATCCGTTCCACTCACCCAATGCGACTTCGTACAATTCTTCACAATCTTCCGCCGTTATAACCGCCCCTACGTGAGTTTCAAGCGGCATGTCGGGCGCAATTCAGCGGGACGCCGGCGTGCAGACCGGCGATGCGAAGTCGTTATTGCAGCGAGATTTGAACGCAAGACCGGGCAGGCCGTCAAGCGCGACGAGATGGCGGTGTATCGCTGCCGATTCCTTCATCGATGGGGAACCGGAAGCGACCTGAATTTGAGATTTGCGTTGCTCCTACGAGAACATATACCCGGCGCAGACCATGGCCGCGCCGAACGTCAGCACGCTCATGCCCAGCATCGCCGCGGCGAGGCCCCAGTCTGAGCCCTCTTCCACCCAGCGGCGAATTCGGGTGCCGATTGTGGGAAACTCCGGTGCGTGACCTGACATCATCAGACCTCCGTCCAACCCCCCACCGCTTTTCCTCGCGGCGTCATCGTCCGCAAGGTTGAGTCCTGTCGGTTGTGTTCGGTTGCTCCAATTCGGTCCGCGTCGCGCTGCGCCTGCCGGCGATTCCGGGCCGCGACGCAACTACATTTGATATCGGACATTAGCCCTGAGAAGCGTGACACCAGTACTGCCGCGCGGGTCCGGCGGTTGGCACCCCCGCACGGAATCTGGATAATGTGGCCATGCCAGCCTCCCGAAACCATCGATTGCGCCAACTCATCGCCGAAAAGACCGTCGCCATGCCCGGGGCGTTCAATGCCCTTGCGGCCCGAGCCATCGAAAAGGCGGGCTTCGACGCCGTCTATGTCTCGGGCGCGGGGATGTCGAATGCCGTGTATGGGATACCCGACGTCGGGATGACCACCATGAGCGAGGCGGTTGCACACGCTCGGGCGATCGTCGCGGCGGTGACCGTGCCGGTCATCGTCGATGCCGACACCGGGTTCGGCGAGGCGGTCAACGCCGCTCGGACGGTCAAGGAGTTTGAGGCCGCCGGGGTGTCGGGTCTGCACCTTGAAGATCAGGTTCTTCCCAAGAAGTGCGGACACCTCGACGGCAAGGAATTGGTCAGCGCCGCGGACATGGTGGAGAAGATCCGCGCGGCGTGCGCGGCGCGGACTGATCCCGATTTTCTCATCATCGCGCGCACCGATGCGCGGGGCGTGACGTCATTCGACGACGCGGTCGATCGGGCGAAACGCTACCTCGATGCCGGCGCTGATGCCATTTTCCCCGAGGCCATGACCGGCGCGGAGGAGCTGGCCGAATTCGCGCGGCGGGTGAAGGCGCCCCTGCTGGCCAACATGACCGAGTTCGGCAAGACGCCGCTGCTGGGATTGGACGAGTTGTCGCGGATCGGCTATCGCATGGTGATCTATCCGCAGACGGCACTGCGCGTGGCTTTCGGCGCCATTACGAAAATGCTTGCGGATCTCAAACGCGACGGTCACCAGAATGCGTGGATCGATCGCATGCAGACGCGAAAAGAATTGTACGATCTTCTAGATTACGATGGGCTGAACGCCATCGACAAGGCCGCGACCGGCCGCTGACCGGCAGCATCACCCGTCCCACTGAGGTGGATTCGGAGCGCCGAAGATGCACGACCAGCTCGGGTGGACGGGTGGGTCGGTTGCGCACTTCGATTTGCTCGACGCACGTCTCTCTGCATCGATCGCCTCCGCTATTGACATCACGCCGACTTTCATCATCGGTCCGCCGCGCTCCGGCACGACGCTGCTCGCACAAATTCTCGCGCATGGAGAAAACGTTCTTTCGCTCAGCGAGCCCTTTTTTGCGGTGCGTGCCCTTCGTCCGCGGGCCTCACGCATGATGTTTCAGATTCTGCGATCCTATTTTCACTGGCACGCCAGGGTGCCGCCGACCACTTGCACCACCGAGTTGTTCGGCTACCTGCGGGCGTGCGCGTGGGCAAAGCACCAGCGATTGATCATCAAGGAGGTTTTCAGCGAATTTGATCGTCCTCATCCTTTTTCGAACACCGAAACAACGAACGCGATTGCCGACAGCGGCGCCGCGATCATCGCGATCGTGCGCGATCCATACGACACGGTCGCTTCAACCCTGAGAGCGGTGAACCGCTATCTGACCGGTTGGCGTCGTCGGCTGTTCTGGCTCGCGTGCGAGGCAATCCCGCACTTCAAATGCGACGAAGAAATCGTGCGCCATGCCACACGCAACTGGGCACTCTTTGCCGACTGGGTTCGACGGGATTGTCGGGTTCTGGTGCGGTATGAAGACCTGATTCACGACCCTGCCGCAGAGGTTCGACGCATCTGTGACAGGGTCGCACTTCCTTTTCATGAGAGGATGATCGCGCAGCGACGCCGCCCCGCTTCGTTTGGCGGACTGGGTGATCTCAACGTGGTGCTCGGGCCCTCCAGGTCTATACACAACCGAGCCGTCGGGCGCGGTCGCACCCTCACGCCCGCCGCCCGAGAAATCGTCCGCAAGGTTTGCGGCCCGTCCGCCGCTGAGCTTGGCTACCCTGAATGAAGATTTGATCAGGATGAGCGTCCATTTCCGTGCAACTTCACGTTCACGCCTCCTGGCTTTTTACACTCCCCGCAAATGCCGATACCATGACCCCTCACGCACAACGTGGAGGACATCATGGCTGAACCGAAGGCTGAATCGACTGCATTCAAAGCGGGTCTCGAGGGCATGGTCGCCGGACAGAGCGCCATAGGCGAGGTGACCCAGCGCGGCCTGCGCTACCGTGGATATGACATCGCCGACCTGGCGGCCAACACCTGCTTTGACGAGGTGGCCCACCTGCTGCTGCATGGCGAACTGCCCAAGAAGGCCGAGTTGACCAACTTTCGCGGGCGGGTACGCGCGGCGATGAGCCTGCCAGAATCCGTCACTGCGGCGATTCAGGCCATGCCGGCCACCATTCCGCCCATGGACATGCTCCGCAGCGTCGCGTCGCTGCTCGGCCATGTCGATCCCGACGCACAGGACAATTCCCATGCGGCCAATCTTCGCAAGAGCGAGCGGCTGCTGGGGCAGATGGCTTTCGCACTCGGCGTCTGGGCGCAGAAGACGACCGGCGTCGCCGCCGTCGCGCCCGATGCCAACAAGACCCACGGCGCGAACCTGCTGGCCATGATGCTGGGTAAGGCCGATCTGCCCGAGTTCTATGGCAAGGTGCTCGACGGCACGCTCATCCTCTACGCCGAGCACGAGTTCAACGCCTCGACGTTTACCGCGCGGACGATTGCATCCACGCTGTCGGACATGCACTCGGCAATCAGCGGCGCGATCGGCGCGCTGAAAGGCCCGCTGCACGGCGGGGCCAACGAGGCCGCGATGAAGATGTTCCTTGAGATCGGCACGCCCGAGAACGTCGAGAAGTGGTATCGCGACGTGCAGGATCACAACAAGGCCCACCCCGACAACAAGAAGCTCATCATGGGGTTCGGCCATCGCGTCTATAAGAATGGCGATCACCGCGCGAGCATTTTGCGCGACTGGTCGGTGCAGCTCTCCAAGTCGACCGGTCAGGCGCACTGGATCGCCATGGCCGACAAGCTGCAGGAGTTGATGCTCAAGGAAAAGAACATCCATCCCAACACGGACTATCCGGCGGCACACGCGTACTACCAGTTGGGCATCCCCATTGAACTGTACACGCCGATCTTTGTGTGCAGCCGCGTGACCGGCTGGTGCGCACACGTGATGGAACAGCAGGAGAACAACCGGATCATTCGCCCGCTGAGCGAATACATCGGGCCGGAGTTGCGGAAGGTTGTGCCGATCGCGCAGCGGTAGTGCCTATTTGAATTCGCAATCGATAAGAGCCGGGCTGCCCTCAGCCCGGTTTTTTTGCGCGAGTCATCCAACAACGAGAGAATGCTCCACGGCGCGAGTTTTCTCCGCGCACACCGGCGTGAGGACACGCCGGCTCTGACCATCGCCAATCATTCGCCGGTATAACGTCGGCGTGATTCTCGATAGTGCCAAGGCTGACGTTGAAGTCGCCCAACCCGCCCGCATTCTCTCCGCCCGCGATGCGACGTGCGTCGTCATCGGCGCGATCGTCGGCGTCGGGATCTTCTTCACGCCTGCCCGCACGGCACAACTCGCCGGGAGCGGGTCGCTCATGCTCGCGGCGTGGGCCATTGCCGGGGCCATCGCGCTCTGCGGGGCGCTCACCTTCGCCGAACTCGGCGGCATGTACCACGACAGCGGAGCGCAGTATGAAATCCTGCGCGATTCGTACGGCCCCTTCCCCGCCTTTCTCTTCGTCGTCTGCAACGCCACCGCCGTGCAGGCCGGGGCCATCGGCATCATCGCCGTCGTCTGCGCCCGCAATCTCGCCATCGCCGTCGACGGCCGGTGGAGCGACACGCTGGTCATGGCCCTGTCGGCCGCGCTGATCGTGTCGGTCACGCTCGCGAATCTCGCCGGGGCACGCTGGGGCGCGCGGATTCAAAACCTGACGGTGTACGCCAAGGTGCTGGCCTTGATCGCCATCACGCTGATCGCCGTCGCCCTGGGCAAGGCCGATGTCAGCCTGCCGATCGTCTCACCTTCGGATGGCTCCGCGCCGGGCGGCGGGCTTGCGGGCCTGCTGGCGGCCCTCATTCCCGCGATGTTCTCATTCGGCGGCTGGCAGCAGGCCCTTTGGATCGGCGGCGAGGTTCGCGATCCACATCGCAACCTGCCGCGGGCGATCATCGGCGGCGTATTGATCGTGATCGCCGTCTATTTGCTCGCCAACTGGTCGTACCTGCGGCTGCTCGGGCCGACCGGTGTGGCGGAGAGCAAGACTGTCGCGGCCGATGCGGTGGCGGCAGCATTCCCCATAGCCGGACGCCGCGCGATCGCCGCCGCGGTCGCACTCTCGGCCTATGGCGTGCTGAATGCCCAACTGCTTTCCGGCCCGCGGCTGATCTTTCGCATGGCCGGCGACGGACGCTTCTTCCCCGCCTTCGCGGCCCTCAGCCCGCGCTTCGGCACACCGGCCGCGGCGATTCTGCTGCTCAGCGGAATGGCCCTGGCCATTCTTCTCGGGGTCGGCGCGGAGCGTTTCGACCGGGACGTGCTCACCGGCGTGATGTTCATCGACACGTCGTTCTTCGTGCTGACCGGTGCGGCGTTGATCGTGCTGCGCCGCAAGCGGGCCGACGCGGCGCGACCGATGAAGGTGCCGGGCTATCCAATCGTGCCGCTGCTGTTTGTGCTTGGCGAGATGGGTGTGTTGATCGGCGCGTACATGGATCGACAAGCCCGCGCGGCGGCGGTCATCGGAGCGATCTGGATTGCCGCCGCGGCGGTGCTTTACGCCGTCCGATTTAGACGAGGCGCGAGTTCATAGCGCGGTCGTCGACGCGCACGGCTCCGCCGATTTCACGGCAGCTTCCCTGCCGCCCCGTGCAATAATGACCCCACCCAGGATCCCTGCCAGCAGCGAGGCCCCGAGTATGCCAACCTTGGCGGCGGCAAGGTGATCTGCCTGACCGGGAAACGCGAGGGCGGCGACGAAGAGCGACATCGTAAAACCGATGCCGCACAGGATGGAGACGCCGACAACATGGCGAATCGTCGCGCCCGTCGGCAGCGATGCAATTCGACATTTGATGACGATCCACGACATCAAGAGGACGCCGATCGGCTTGCCCGCCACGAGGCCGAGCAGAACGCCCCACGAAATTGGATTGGTGAGCGTGGCAGCGCTGCCGCCGCGCAGGTCAACCCCGGCGTTGGCCAGCGCAAAAATCGGCACGATGACAAACGCCACCGGAACCAGCAATGCGTGCTCGACGCGGGCCAGCGGCGTTTGAACACCCTGCGAGGCCTCTTCCATCGCTTTGAGAGCGTGACTCTGGTCATTCGTGATCTTGTCGGGTACGGCCGAGGCGTCGCGCTCAAAGCGATCGAGCATCTCGCGCATGTGGTCGAGGTAGGGACGCTCCTGGAGCGGGCGGCTCGCGGGAATGGTGAAAGCCAGCAAGACGCCGGCGATTGTCGCGTGAATGCCGCTGAGGAGTGTTGCGGCCCACAGACCAATGCCAATCAGGACATAGGGCAGCGGTTTGTGCACGTTGAGCAGATTCAGCAGAATCAGCACCGCGAAAAACGCCCCCGCCACGCCGAGGGCCGTCTGGTCAATCTGCTTCGTGTAAAAGGTGGCGATCACGACGACGGCGCCAAGGTCGTCGACGATGGCAATGGCCAGCAGAAATACCTTGACCGACGTCGGAACGGATCGCCCGACAAGGGCCAGAACGCCCAGCGCAAAGGCGATGTCTGTGGCCATGGGGATGCCCCATCCGGGCGCGCCGGGCTTGTCGCGGTTGAGCGCGAGATAGATCAGGGCAGGAACAACCATTCCGCCGACGGCCGCGGCCATGGGCAGGATGGCGCGCCGGACGGAAGCCAACTCGCCCACGAGGAGTTCGCGTTTGATCTCCAGCCCCACGAGGAGAAAGAAGATGACCATGAGGCCGTCGTTGACCCAGTGCTCCAGGGACATGGCGAAGTCGTGACCGCCGAAGGAAAAGGAGAGTTTGGAATGGAGCAAGTGCTGATAACTCTCGGCCCACGGCGAATTGGCCCAAATGAGTGCCGCCACGGCGCAGGACATCAACATGATGCCGCCCGCGGATTCCGCGGCGAGAAACGCCTGCAGCGGCCGCAGCAGCGGCGCGAGGCGCGACTCTTTCACCGGTGTTTTGATTTTCGTCGTCATATTCATTCAACACTGCAGGCTGAGGGCGATTTTAACCATAGCACGATTTGGCCGGGGTTGGAAATCATCTCTACGTCATTCATGACAAACGCGTCCGGGCGGATGTGAATGACGATCAATGCTGCGAAGCCGCCAATGACGATTCCAGGCTTTGCGATCGTGTCGCTGCCGTGTGCACTCGGCAAACTGGGCGTGATCCTCCGCGCGTACTTCGAGCCGAAGTCCTGCTCCGCAATGGCGCTATCGGAAAATGATTTAGAGAGGAAACGAGGGCGTAGGACGTGGTCATCGACCCGCCAGTCAGTAATGCAGGGCGTGACCGAAAATAGACAAAGAGGAGGCACGATGACCCGCTCTACTCAGCTGTGAACGCTGACGCGGGAGTTTCAATCTCTCGGAGATTTGAATCATCCGCTGGACTGTGTTGATGCGATAGAGGGATTTGTGAGTGAAACGGACGCCACGCGGCCATTCGCAAACGTGATCGAAATGTGACGCCAGCACATGTCGTCATGCCATAACTCTGCGGAAAAATTTCCGGCGTCAAGGTGCTGGGCCCGGATTGTGCCTTTGTACGTGATCATCGCGAATATCTGGGCGATGTCGTCAGCCACGCCTAGTTCATTTGCTGCGCTCGCAACTCGGGCTTTTGACAATACTTCTGCCAATTCCGGATCCGATTCGCGATAAAGAGGTGAGTAGAAAACGGCAATCGCACCATTGCTTGAAGCGGCTACAGCGATTTCAAGCTCGGAATATTCATATTGTCCAGTCTGAAGCTTGGTAATAAAGAAACGGACATCTGGCAGTGCTTTCGCCAAAGCCGGAAGTTCGACCGCTTCGATGGGGGTGTGCTTGTCAAACTGGAATTCACCGTCGCGAAACGAATTGGAATCCGGATATCGACGTGAAAGCGCAACCTTCACATCCGACGACGATGATGATCGATGCTGGGCAGTCGAGCACCCCCCTAATCCAACAATTAAGAAAATCAACGCGAAGATCCGCCACATGCCAGTTATTCCATGGCTGCCGACCTAAGTCGTGCAACCTGTGATCCAGATCATGACGTAGGATCGGTAGTCTTTCTATAGCCCCCCACGCCGCTGGGCGCGCGTCATCTCGCGCTTCGTCTCGCGTTCGCGTATGGTTTGACGTTTGTCTGAGACACTCTTCCCCCGCGCCAGGGCCAGTTCGACCTTCGCCAGACCCTTCGCATTGAAGTACACCGTCAGCGGCACCACGGTCAGGCCCTTCAGGGTGACCTTGGCCTCCAGTTTTTTGATCTCGCGCTTATGCAGCAGCAGATTCTTCACCCGCTTGGGGTCGTGGTTGTAGATCGAGGCCTGCTTGTAGGGTTCGATCTGAAAGTTGTGCAGGGTGGCCTTGCCGCGCTCGATTCGGGCGTAGGCGTCGCCCATGGCGGCCTCGCCGGCGCGTAAACTCTTGACCTCACTGCCTTTAAGCGCAATTCCGGCCTCCACGGTCTCCAGAATCTCATAATCAAAACGGGCCTTTTTGTTCTGAATTCGCGTGGTGTGGGTCTGGGACTTGCGAGAGGCGGGCTTGGCCATGGCCGAAAATGGTAGTGGGCCCGCCCCCCTGCCGCAATTTAGGGGCTTCTCTGCAACGGACGGTTGTCCAATCGATATAATGGAACAGGAGACTATGACGCAGCACGACCCAGCAGACGGGCGGTTGACTCCCGAGCGGGAACGCCAACTGATAGCGGCCGCTCAAGGCGGATGCGCGCACAGTGCGCACGAACTGATCTCCTCCCATCAGCAACGACTTTACGCCTTCATCTGGCGGATGGTCCGCAACAACCACGATGCCGAGGAACTCTGTCAGGAGGCCTTCCTGCGGGCGTTTCAGGCCATCGACACATTTGACTCGAACTATCGCTTCAGCACCTGGCTGTTCACCATCGGTTATCGGTTGTGCCTGAACGCCATGCGGAAGCAGAAAAGCCAGGACCTCGACGTCGACTTTGGGACCTTTGCCCAGGGCGACGCCCCGGGCTCCGATGCCCCTGAATCGATCGCCGACGCCGTCGTCAACAGCGACGAGGCCAGCCGCCTGAAGGACATCATCTGGAATTCCGTCGATCAGTTGTCACCGCCGCAGCGTGCGACGGTATTACTCTTCTACAGGGAGTCGCTGTCGTGCCAGCAGATTGGTGAAGTGCTGGAGATTCCGGCCGCGACCGTGAAGAGTCACCTGCATCGGGCCCGCGCTCAGTTGAAGCGCCTGCTCAGCGGTGAGTTGATCGAGGATTGGTCTGTTGTACGCGCCGGAGCACAAGCTGGATAGCGGGCAGGGTCGCCTGCGGTTGGTTGGTCGAAAGGAGTCGGCCTTGCGTTTGAGAAAGTCGGATTCGGAGAGTTCATCGATGAGCGTCACTTGTCGTCATGTCCGCCAGCTTCACGATGCCTACATCGATCGTGAACTGCCCGCTGGTCTGACGGCCGAGGTGCATGCACATCTGCTGCAATGCCCGGCCTGCCAGCAGCAGGTCGAGATGGTTCGGGCCTGCGGCGGCGTCATTGCGTCCGATCGATCCGAACCGCAACTCGATGCTGGATTCACGGCGCGAATTGCCGCGGCCGTGGCCGCGCGAACCGCGGCGATGCCGTTGAAGTTGCTCGGCAAGCCGGTTGAGACGCGCCGCGAACGCCGTCTGCGATTGATGCGTTCGTTCGCCAAGACGTCCATTCCGGCGATCGCGGCCATGATGTTCTTCGCGATCCTCATCAAGCCGAGCGCCGAAGTGGTGGTGCCGGCGACCGCCGTCAAGGGCGTCACGGTCGAGCAGGCCGGCGTCAAGGGCGTGGTGGCTCCGACTCTCAGCGCCTTGAATGAAACGCGCCAGGCCGTCGCGGACTTCAACCAGTTTGTCGAGTTTGCCGCGAGCGATGCCGCCAACGGCGCCAGCCGCGCGATGGGTCGAAGCGCCGATGCCGGCGAGCAACCACCGACGACGACCGGTCCTTCGCTGCTCGACTTCCTGCTGCCGACTTTTGACGAGATGCTGCGGCCATCGAACGGCGCGGCGACCCCTGTCGAGGAAGACGCCGACTTGATCCGGCTCTGATGCCCGGTGATTCGCATGGTCGGCCCCGGTGAATCCATCGACCCCAATGCAGGCCTCCCGAGGGCGATTCACGGATGACACGCCCCCCGCTCCCGATTCCATTCACAATCACAGTTCCGCACGTCCGTGTGATTCGTCGACGCGCGTGGCTCGCGACAGTTGCTGCCATCGCGTGCGCGTACGCAATCGGCGCTTTATCCCAACCCGCGGTTGCCGACCCGCCGGAATCGCCGCCGGTTCGCGCGGACTGGCTCAAGTGGGCGCCCGGCGACGTGCGTCTGTTCATTGAGTTCCGCAATCTTGCCGCCATCCGCTCGATCTTTCGCACCCGCGGCATCTGGGAGGCCGTCCAGCAGTTGAGCACGCCCGCGGCCACGACCCAGCCCTGGCAACTTCACGCCGAACGTTCGCTCGGACTTACGCCCGATCAAGCCATCGACGAGCTGCTCGGAGCCCGCGCCGCCCTGCTAACCGTGAATCCGGCTAGGTGGGAGGTCGGTGTCGTCATCGCCGAATTGCCGCCGCAGATCGAAGTGCGCACAGTCTTGCGGCGATGGCGGGCCAAGCAGGAGCGCACCGACGGCCCCGTGCAGCGATACAGTCTGCCCGGCGGCCTGGGGCTGGCGGTGCGCGGTCGCGTGCTGATGTTCGGCCCCAAGGAGGATCCCGACGGACTGTGGGATCGCTCGGCGGCGCTCATGGCGGATCGTGCGGGACCCACGCTGGCGGGCCGCTCGGACGTGGCGGCCCTGCGCGCCGCGGCGCCGGAAGAATATTCGTGTCTCATTTACACGGCCTGGACGGATCCAGCCTCGGCCGATGATCCCCGCTCAAACCGGTTGCTCTGCACCGCAACCGTCTCGAATGATGGCATCGATTGCGAACTGCGCGGCAGCGTCCGGCCCGCGGATGGCAAGCCGGCTGTCTGGACCGCCGCCGATCTGGCCAAACTGCCCGGGGACGCCGCCTTCCTGTGGGCGCGCTCGCATGACGCCGTGACGATTCACCGCTGGCTTGCGACGGACAACGCCCCGCTGACCAGCCTCTCGGGCATGCTCTTTCAGACATTCGTCGCCGGCCAGGACGACCGCCGCCGCATTGCCGATTCGATCGGGCCGCGGTTTGCCTGGATTGCCGAAGTGCCGCCCACACGCGTGCGCGGCGAGGCCGTTATGCCGGCGGTGGCGATGGTCTGCGAAACAGGCGACGCGGCCGGGCTGATCCGCCGAATCGACGGCGGCATGGAATTGCTGACCGCGTTTCTCGAGTTCATCAGCGGCAAGCCGACCACGCAGGAATCGACCCTGATAAAAAAGACAGATATCGCCGGTGAGTCGCTCCACTGGGTGGACTGGGGCCCGGGGCTTGAGGCCCGACTCGGACTGCCCGGCGCGGCCACGGTTCAGCCCTGCTGGCTCGCGCTCGATGGCCGACTGATCCTTGCATCTGCAAGGTCGCTGGCGACTCGCATCATTGAAAGCCGCACCGAAACAGCCACCCGTGCCCGACAAAAGTGGATCGAGACGTTTGCCGCGGACAAGCCCGTCACCGACTACTTTCGTATCGATGGTCAGAAGCTCGCGGCCCTGATTCACGGTTGGGATGGCTACCTGTCGCGCAAGCACCCCGAGATGTTGACGCCGCACTATTGGAAAGACTGGACCGATCGACGCATTGAGGAACGCCGGCGGTTGGGCGTGGCCTTGAAGCCCGCGCCGGAACGAGGAGGCGTCGAAGTCGTATCGGTTGATCCCGGTACACCGGCCGAGGGCCGACTGGAGCCGGGCGATGTGATCATCGAGGCCGCCGGTCGGCCCATGGCCACGAGCCAGCCGACGCGGGCGATCGCCGAGGCCTATCAACAGGCGAGGGACTCGCTCGTGTTTCCGCTGGTCTTGAAGCGCGGCGAAGAGGAGCGACGAATTGTCATCCCGCTTCCAATGCTGCCGACATTCACCGAGGAATTCGATCCGGTCGCGACGCTGCGCAGACTGGCGTCGCTGGCCTCGCGCGTTGATTCCATCGCCGCGATCGGCCGCATGGGGCCCGGGCCGCGCATCGAGGTCCGCGGCCAACTTCGATGGAAACGCGCTCGCGTGCCCGGAATGCCGTAAGCTCGCACGCCTTACGGTTTTGATCGCCGCGCCAGTAGACACGCGCAAACGGCAACGAGCAGTTGGACCCCCATTCCAAGAGCAATGGGGCCCTTCGTTTCGGTGAAGGCCAGAATCCACGTGCCGACCGGCGAGCAGCCAAACAGGAAACTGAATTCCCAACCCTCTGTAGGGGCTTCACCCGAGAACTGAACCCAGCCGAACTCGGCCAGCAGCGGCATGACCCACGTCACGATGATCAATAACACAAAGCTCCATCCGGCCTTGGGCGCAGCGGAGTAAGTCGTGTGAAAGATCCCGCCGGCCGTCACCTGAGCCAATAGAAACGCGGCGATGCCCCACACAATGGCCGGCACGCCCAGGTCGCGCCACACGATGTCGGTTCGATCCGCGATCACCCATTGAGAGCAAGCGGCGAGAATGCCGAACACGACCGCGGTGGCCGCGAACGAGGTCTCAAAGAACCCGCGCGGAGCCTTGTGCGTCCGTGCGGCGAACTCCGCGTCTTTTCGCCGACGACGCAGCCAATCGGTCTTCCTCCGGGCAGCATGCGCGACCGGCAGCATGGCGACGAGCGCAAGCGGAATGACCGTGGACACGATCTGTGCGGGCCGCGAGCCCAGCACCGGCGGGCCGAAGTGTCGCGGGCCGTCGATGTACATGCCGATGCCGACCGCGCCGATCAGCGTTGCCAGTGCCAGCAGGCAGAAGGCAAGCGTCTCATTGAATGCCGGCACGTCGTCGCGCTGGAACTTGCGCGCCGCCGCGAGGAAAAACGTCAGTGCCAGCGTCAACTGCGCCAGCATGGCGACGAAGCGCTGCGCAATGAAATCCGGCGTGATTCCATTCATCACGTGACCGCCGCTCATCGTGGTCATCAGAAGCGCGAGCCCGGGGCAGATGTCCATCAACTGCAGGGCGCCGAGAAAATTGAAGATGACGACGAACGGCGTGACGACCATCGCCCCGCGCGAACTGAGGCCCACGAGGATGTCCAGCGTCAGGAGCATCAGCAGCGGACAGGCAAACACGATCATCATGGCCATGGGAACCGCCAGACTGACGGTCGGCGAGCCCAGAATGGCTAGGGCCTGGCAGATCGCGATGTTGGCCGCGGTCAGCAGATAGACCTGCCCCGGCGCACCGGTCAGGTATCCCCACGCAGCCGAGGTGCCGGTGATGGCGGTGTTGCGATGCGACGTGATCATGTTGGAGGTGAAGTCGCGCTGGATTGCCTTCTTGATGGCGTGTGACGCACCGAAGAAGAGAATCCCAAGCAACACCATCGTGGCCGGAATCATGGCGTTGGCTGCGAACTGCTGCAGTGCAAGCGGCCGGTGGTCGATCGAAGCGCGATAGAACAGTATGAGCACCGTCACCGCAAAGAACGAATAGACGCCCACGATGATCGCCTGCTTGCGCAGACCGCCGAGGATCTGCATCTGCACCCAGCCGATGGGATTGGAGAACATGACGCGCTCCTCTTAATCAACCTGGCGAATGCCGGTGCGTAGATAGGCCTGCTCAAGCCCGTTGTCTCGCGCGACGAAGCGGGCCACGGGCAGGCCCCCATCGACGAGCGCTTTGAGCAGCGTGCCGGCCGCTTCATCGCCATGGTCGTATTCGAACGAAATCATGCGTCCGTCGATCTTGATTGAGGCGAGACCGCCGACGCCTGCAAGGACGGCCGCCGCCTTTTCGCTCGCCTGCGACAGCCGCACGTCGTAATAGCAACGGTTGTCATCACTTCCACCCACCACCTGGGCCACGGTGCCCATCTGCCGCACGGCGCCGCTCGCCATGATTGCGATGTGCGTGCAGTATTCGTGCAGATCGGCCAGGATGTGCGAACTGACGATCAGCGCCTTGCCCGAATCGCGCAGGCTGCTCAACGTTGCGCGAAACTCGACTCGACCGGCCGGGTCCAATCCCGCCGCCGGCTCGTCCAGCAGGATCAGTGCCGGATCAGGCAGCAACGTCCGCGCGACGGTCAGCCGTTGCTTCATGCCGCGCGACAGCGCCTTGATCTTGGACTTTCGCTTGTCGGTGAGCCAGAGCCGCTCGAGCCAGTATTCAATTCGCTCTTCGATCAGAGAGGTCTTCAACGCGTAGGCTTTGCCGACAAATCGCAGAAATGTTTCGACCGTGATGTCCTCATAGGTCGGCGGCGTGTCCGGCGCGAAGCCAATCTGGGCCAGGGTCGCGGTGTTGCCCGGCTCGACGAGTTCGCCCATCACTCGCACTTCACCGGCGGCGATCGGAAGCAATCCGGCGATGGCGCGCATGGCTGTGGTTTTTCCGGCGCCATTGGGGCCGATCAGCCCGAGAAGATGACCGGCCTCCATCGTGAGATTGAATCCGCTGAGCGCCGTGGTGCGTTCGTAATCGACGCGCAGGTTGCGAACAGTGAGGAGGGAGGCGGCCATGGGCGTCCAATATTTGGGGGCCAAACCGCCATGCATTCCGGAACCGGCGGTTATGTAACTTCTTTCCCTGAATCGAATTACGTGCGATCAGCGACGCATCCGGAGTCCGGGAATTTGCTTGGCGGGTCCGGGTTCCCGGCTAGAATAACGACAGAAAGGTCAGAATGCCACGCTGCACGACAAACATTTCACGGAATGGCCTCCCCATGACCGGCGGCGCAGTTTGGCGAAAACTGACCGATAATGTCCAATGTTTGACAGGCGCGAACAGTGAGTCATATCATCATCGCGGCTCAGGAATTGCAGCGCGTTGGAAAATATTTGCCCGGAAATTCAACAATCTCCCCGCGTTGAGCATGTATTCAGGTCCGATTGGAGCGAACCGGCCCGGCAAGTCGCTTGCCGGCCATTCGGCACGACTTCAACTCGCACGTTTGAAGAGACAGTAACCGACTCATGGGTGACGGAAACGCTATTCAGTATACGCTGTTGACGTGTCATATTGGCGTATGTCTTCTTCTGGCCGTGTACGGTTTGCACCGTTACCAGTTGGTCTACCTGTATTACAAGTACCGCCGCAACGCCCCGCGCAAGACGGCCTGCTTCATCACGCGGCCGCGGGTCACCATTCAACTGCCCATGTTCAACGAGCAGTTCGTCGCAAGGCGGATCATCGAGGCGACCTGCAAGATCGACTACCCGCGCGATCGCCTGGAGATTCAGGTGCTCGACGACTCAACCGATGAGACCGTCGACATCGCCCGCGAAACCTGCGAGCGAATGCGTGCCCTGGGCCATCCGGTCACCTACCTGCACCGCACCAATCGCGTCGGCTACAAGGCCGGGGCGCTGGAAGAAGGCCTGAAGGTGGCGACCGGCGAGTTCATCTTTATCTTCGATGCGGACTTCGTCCCCCCCACGGACATTCTCGATCACATGATCGATCATTTTGTCGACCCCAAGGTCGGCATGGTTCAGGCCCGGTGGGATCACATCAACCGCGATCAGTCGTTGCTGACCAAGACGCAGGCGGTCTATCTGGACGGCCACTTCGTCATCGAACACACGGCCCGCAATCGCTCCGGCCGCTTCATGAGTTTCAACGGCACGGCCGGCGCCTGGCGCCGCTCCACCATCGGCGACGCCGGCGGCTGGCAGCATGACACCGTGACCGAGGATCTGGATCTTTCCTACCGCGCCCAATGCAAGGGCTGGAAGTTTGTCTATCTGCCCGAGATCACAAGTCCAGCCGAATTGCCGCCGGAGATCAACGCTTTCAAGAGCCAGCAGCACCGCTGGACCAAGGGCGGCGCTCAGACCTGCAAGAAACTTCTGCCGGGTATTCTGCGCTCGCGTCTTCCGTGGCGGATCAAGATGGAGGCCTTTTTCCATCTCACCGGGTGCGTCACGCCGGTCCTGATTCTCACGCTGATCCTGCTGCTGTTCCCGGTCATGCTGTGCAAGATGTCGCTGTTCAAAGACAGCCCGATGGGACGGCTGTTGTTCGACGGGTCGCTGTTCCTGATTGCCACGTGTTCGGCCAGTTCGTTCTATGTTGCGTGTCAGCGAGAGATCTTCCGCACCTGGGCCGAGAGCGTGAAATATTTGCCATTCCTGATGAGCCTGGGCGTCGGCGTTTCGCTGAACAATACGCGCGCCGCGATCGAGGGCTTCTTTGGCAAGAGCGCCGAGTTCGTCCGCACCCCAAAATTCGGGGCGACCGCGGCACGCGATTCCGCCATGCACACCAAGTCGGCGAAGAACCCGCTCGATATGAAGCGGCTTCAAGCCTGGTGCGAATTGGGCATGGCCCTGTACCTGTCCGTCTGCCTGGGCTACACCATCGCCATGCGAATGTGGGCCGGCGTCTTTTTCCTGTTCCTGTTCACCGCCGGCTTCTGCTACGTGGCCGGCTTGACCTTCTGGGGTCGGTACGCCGCCAGCCGCCTTGCCAGGCAAACTGAAGAACGGCGACCGGTGCTGTCCGCTCAAGGTCGGTCCGCTGGTCACGAACCGCAATTCGCCGATGTGAAACACAGCTAGGCTGTCCTGTCGCATGCGCCCACCGCCCACCGCGCGCCCCGCCACTGTTCGCGATGTGCTTCCGCGTCCGCGAAAAGTACATGCACTGTCCGCCACGTTGAATTTGAATGACCGGCGGATGGTGTATTCGGTGCTGCCGCCGTCCTCATTTGATGACAATGTCGTACGTGCGATGCGAAAGGCGTTCGCGCATCGATTGCACCAGTCCACGCGCCCCAATCGCCCCGCGCTGCCCCTTTCTATCCGTATTCATGCGGACGGGACGCTGCCGGCGCAGGCCTACCGATTGCGAATCGGTCTCGACGACATACAGATTGACGCCTCCACCAACGACGGCGTGCGGTATGCGGCCACAACCCTGCGCCAACTGGCTTCAGCGGGCGGCGGCCACATTCGCTGCATGCGGATTGAGGACTGGCCGGACTTTTTGCGACGCGGCCTCATGCTCGACATCAGTCGCGACAAGGTCCCGACGATGCGCACCCTTCGCGCGACGATCGACCACATGGCCGATCTGAAGCTCAACGAATTGCAGCTCTACACCGAACACACCTTCGCATATGCGGGTCACGAATCGGTCTGGCGTGGCGCGTCACCGATAACGCCGGCCCAGATCCGCGAGTTGGATGCATATTGCGCGGCCCGCGGCATCGAACTGGTGCCCAATCAGAACTCCTTCGGTCACATGGAGCGCTGGTTGAAGCGTTCGGCCTACCGCGACCTTGCCGAGACGCAGGATGGCTGGAAATCGCCGTGGGGCGACATCCGCCAGCAGGCGACCACGCTGAATCCGCTTGATCCGCGCAGCATCAGGCTGATCGGCGATCTCTACGAACAACTGCTGCCCTGCTTTCGGAGCCGCATGTTCAACGTGGGCTGCGATGAGACGTTCGAACTGGGGCAAGGTCGCAGCAAAGCCGCGTGCGAACGGCGCGGCGTGGGCCGCGTCTATTTTGACTTCCTGATGCGGATTCACAAGCTTGTGCGCCGCCATGGACGCCGCATGCAGTTCTGGGCCGACATCGTGCAGCAGCATCCCGAACTGGTCGCCAGTCTGCCGGACGACGTCATCCCGATGGTGTGGGGCTACGAGTCGGATTCGCCCTTTGAAGGCACCTGCCGCCAACTTCGGCGGCGAGGCCTCGACTTCTACGTCTGCCCGGGAACCTCCAGTTGGTGCAGTTTCTCGGGCCGCACCGTCAACTGCCTCGGCAACCTCGAAGCCGCCGCGAAAGTGGGTTTGAAGCACGGCGCGACCGGCTACTTGATGACCGACTGGGGCGATTATGGCCATCGTCAATATCCACCGGTGAGCGAGATAGGCATCGTGATGGGCGCGGCGCTCAGTTGGTGCGCATCGTCAAACAACCGGCTCGATTCAGCACGTGAGATCAGCCGCCACGCGTTCAGCGACGACAGCGGCACGATTGGCGGGCTCTGGCATGACATCGGACGCATTCACGAACCGCTGCGCGTCCCCCTGCCCAACAAGACCGCACTGTTTCGGGTGATACATGCACGATTCGACGATGCCTCTGCCGTAGCCGGGCTGACATCAAATCGTCTGGACAAAGTGCAACGTCGGATTCGCGAACTCAGGGACAAGGCCCGCCGCGTCGGGAAGACGACCGCTCACTCCCTGATCCTGCGAGAATTCCACGCCACGCTCGATGTGCTAGATCACGCCGTGCTTCGCGCACGGGCGATGCTGCTCGGCATCAGGGCGCCGCACTCGATGCACGCGCGTCTGCGCCGCCAGATGAAGTCGATCATGGCGACCCATCGGTCCCTCTGGCTGGCGCGGAATCGTCCGGGAGGCTTAATAGACAGCCTCGCGCATTACGCGCGCAACCTTGCCGAATATTCAAAATAGTCGGTTATGTAAAGGCTGAATTGACGGCGTCAGGGGGCATGCCGCGACAGGGCCACTTCTTCCGCGGCGGCGATGGAGGCCATCCGGGTGTCTCGCATCATGTCGGAGAGCGTACCGGCGTCCAATTCGCCGCAGAAGATGTAACTGGTCTGCCCCTGATGCCAATACACGAGATTCACGACACCGCCCGATTCCTGCGGCAAGCTGTAGGTCTTCATGCCCGTGCCGTCGACCTCGCGGTGACCGCACTGGTCGAGGCAATCCCATCGCGGAATGCTGAAGAACGACAGTTTGACATTGCTCACACTCGATGCGAACACGAGGTGCGAGCCCTGCTTCATCTCGCCTTCCTGGATGCCGCAATAGGCGGCCATGTCCAGGAAATAGCCGAATTGCGACAAATTGGGCGCCATGACCAAGAGGCGATCGCCCAGGTGGGCCGACATGGTCTTGCTGACGGTGGCCGGGTTCACGGTCGATTCCATGTGGCCGTGAATCTGCGAACCCGACCCGCAGGCCAGGTGCTTGTGGCTGACCTGAACGGCGGCATTCAAACCGCGCGGCACCACGCGCCCCGTTTCAATCGGCACCACCGGTCCATCGGCGATGAAATCGGCGATGGAGTGAAATGCGAATATGATGCAAGCGGCCGCGGCCAGAAATGCCGGCGCCAATTTGAGAATTCGTCGCGAACGTGCCGGCGCCTTCGGGGCCTTCAGCGATGTCCGGACCTTGCCGGCCAGGGCCGCCGGCACCTCGATCGCCTCCAGCGAGCGGCGCAACGTCGCGCGCATTTGCTGATGCTCGTCCACCCGCGCTGTGCAGGCGGGACACATCTTGAGATGGTCCAGAAGTTCGCAATTGTCCCGGACGTCCAACTGACCGTCAGCGAATGCGAAGATGAGATGTCGGGCGTTCTTGCAATTCATGCCGATGCACCACGCTGCGATCCGAAACCCCGATTCGTCGCATACTCCGAAAGCGATTCCGCCAATACCTGCCTGGCCCGGAACAATCGGCTCATGACCGTGCCGATGGCGATGCCCAAGACATCGCCGATCTCCTTGTAGCTCAGGTCTCCCAAAGCCCACAGCATCAGTACTGTGCGATACTGCGTCGAAAGACCCTGAAGGGCCCTGCTCATTTCATCGTCCAAGTGGTCGGTCGCCAGCCTGTGGAAGTCAATGTTTGAAACATCCGGCCGATCCATCTCGGCGGCGATCTCGTCAAACCGCATGTCGTCGGACAGGGTCGGCTGCCGCGAAGATTGCCCCTTGCGCGTCAGGAAGACGTTGTGCAGAATCTTCAGCAACCAAGGCTTGGCGCCGCACTCGCGCATATCGAATCGATCAAATGCCTTGTGCGCGCGCAAAAACGTCTCCTGCACCAGGTCGTCGGCCTCGTTCGGATCGCGCGACATGGTGCGCGCCATCCGATAGACGACATCCAGATGACAGAGAACCGATTCCTCGAATTTCCGTTCGGTCGTTCGACCCAACAGAACCTCCGTCCGCCGGGATTGCCCGGATTGTCCGTCCAATGATGATAACCGCTGATCCGGGCGTCTTTATTCCCTATCCATATTAGGGCGGACGAGGACCCCCAGTGTCAATTGAATTCCATATGTCGCCAAGTCGCTTGTCGGCAATGGATTGCGCCTGCCCGCAGCGTTGCCGGAGCACCCCTGTCCGACTAGCATACGGCCCGACTTGCAGGCGAATTCGACGTTCGAATCGCCCTGGAAATGGCCGGAATGGGCGAAAAACCGCGATCCCCGAATCAACATGAGCGACCAGTATTATCAGGACCGTCTGGCCAAACTTCGCCAAATCGAGCAGATGGGGCACGACCCTTACGGCGCCCGATTTGACGGCGTCCAGGCACACCACGCCATCCGCGCACGCGGCGAGGCGCTTTCGCTGGCAGCCGGCACCTCCGATGAGACGCAAACAGCCCGGGCCGCGGGACGGCTCATGCTGCGGCGAACCTTCGGCAAGCTCGCCTTCCTGACCGTACGGGATTCCACCGGCGACCTGCAGTATGGACTCTCCAAATCGCGAATCGGCGACGCGGCGTGGGCCTTGCTGGAGCAACTGGATCTTGGCGACATCATCGGCGTCGACGGACACCTCGGACGAACCAGGACCAACGAATTGACGCTGTGGGCAACGAGCCTGACGCCCCTGTGTAAGAGCCTGCACACCCCGCCGGAAAAGTTTCACGGCCTGACGGACACCGATCTGCGATATCGACAGCGGTATGTCGATCTGTTCGCCAATCCTGAGGTGATGGCCACATTCAAGCACCGTTGTCTGATTATCGACGCGGTGCGGCAATACCTGCGCGATGACGGATTCCTCGAAGTCGAAACGCCCATGCTCCAGCCGATCTACGGCGGCGCGGCGGCGCGCCCCTTCACCACGCACCACAACACGCTCGATCTCGACCTGTTCCTGCGCATTTCGCCGGAGTTGTATTTGAAGCGACTGCTGGTCGGCGGCATGGAACGCGTCTTTGAGATCAATCGCAACTTCCGCAATGAAGGCGTGAGCACACGCCACAATCCCGAATTCACGATGATGGAGTGCTACCAGGCCTATGGCGATCTGTCGGACATGATGACGATCGTCGAGGGCATTGTGGCGAAGTCGATCGAGGCCATCGGCGGCGGCCCGCGACGCAAATTCCGCGAACACGACATCGATTTCTCCGCGCCATGGCAACGCAAAACTTACAGCGACTTGCTCAAGGAACACGCCGGCGTCGAACTGGCCGACGCCGCGGGCGTGCGCAAGAAGGCCGCCGGGTTTGGCATCGAAGGCCCGACGATGGACGATGCGGTCATCGCCAACAAGCTCTTCGAGGAGACAGTCGAGGCCAATCTCATTCAACCGACCTTTGTCACCGAATACCCTGCGGCCCTGTGTCCGCTCACGCGTAGAAAGAAGAGCGATCCTTCGCTGGCCCTGCGCTTTGAGGCGTTTGTCGCGGGTATGGAATTGGGCAACGCCTATACGGAGTTGAACGATCCGGCCGTGCAGCGCGAGACGTTGAGCGCCCAGGTGGCGGGCGAAGGCGATGAAACCATGCGGATCATGGATGACGATTTCCTGACAGCACTGGAATATGGCATGCCCCCCGCCGGCGGACTCGGCGTGGGGATCGATCGCCTGGTGATGTTGCTGACGAACTCCAACAGCATTCGCGACGTCATTCTATTTCCACTGCAACGACCCCAGGGACGAGGGTAACAGTTGTCGCCTCGCCAACGGATGCGCCTCTTCACCATCTTCGCGCCGGTCACGGTTCCGGCGTACGTTGTATTCCTTGCGCTCACGAACCTGCTTGGCTTCGCCTACTACATCGTGGTCGAGGCGACGCTTTCTCCCTTTCTGCGCAGACCGATTTCGCTGACGAAACGACAGCAGGCCTTGCTGGCCCTGCCGGTCGTGCTGCTGGCGCCCTTCGCGACCGCCGCACAACTCATCGTCTGGGGCGTGCGACTCATCGGGCGCGGCATCCGGGGCATCGGTCATTGGCAGACGGGGATTCGTGCCAACGGTCCGGCTTTCTGTCTCGGATTGATCTGGCTGGCGGCCGCTGCGTGGGTCATTTGCGCGTGCTTCAGCGCGTCGACGGCGATGTCGCTGTTCGGCGATCCCATCCAACATCGCGGCGACCTGGTTGAGAATGTCGTGCGGTTCAAGTCGCTCGGCGATCTCAATCCGCGCATGCAGGCTCGGCGACAGGCGTGGGTGGCCGAGGCGACCCGGCTTCAGGGAAATAGCCCTCACTGGGAGGAACTCAAACCGCTGCTCGAGGACGATCAGGCGGCGCTCCGCGAATTGCCGCGTGCGGTGCGTTGGGACATCGCCGATGTGCCGTGGTACTACATGCCCGCCGAATTGTCGCGCGACGGCGTTGAGCATTGCATGCTCATGCTCGGCCCGCTGCTGCTCATTGGGATGGTGCTGCCGCGGTGGCCCGGGTTGTTCGGCATTTTTCGATCCACATGGAGTCGCGTGTTTCTGTTCGTCGCGCGGGTCGGACTGGTGGTCGGTGCCCTTGGGTATGCCGTCACCTGGCAGCCGATGACGATTTACTACGACTTTGACTTCATCGAACATGGGTTTCCGCTGTGGTTCAAGATCCTCTCGCCGGTCTGGTGGGTCGGTATCCTGCCGATTTACACCCGCGTCGAGTGGGTGCTGATGAACGCCGGGGCCTGGCTGCTGGTTCTTGGCATTGCGTCGATTGTCTGGTGGGCGGCATGGCGGATCGGCCCGTTTCTCGGGTGGCCCCGTTTCTATGTCGCCTTCATTTCATCGCGACTGCTCCAGCGCAAGCGCATCGCGTTCTTCTCGGTCGGCGCCGTCAGTCTGTGCGTTGCGATGATGATCATCGTCATCAGCGTCATGGGCGGATTTGCCGACAGCATTCGCGCCAAGGCCCACAGCCTGCTCGGCGATCTGGTCATGGACGGCGGCCTGCAGGGCTTCCCCTACTACCAGGAATTCATCGATCACATTAAATCGCTGCCGCGCCCCACCAACGACGAACTGGCGCTGGAACCGCGCGATTTCGTCGAACGATTCCGCGCGCGTGCGAAGGACGCCCCGGCCGATTCGGAGAAACTCGTCCTGGAAGCCACGCCGCTGATTCACACCTTCGGCGTTATGCAAATGGCCGAGACCAAGAAGACCGTCGCCGTGGCGATCTGGGGCATCCGGCTGAATGAATATGTCCGTGTGAATAACTTCGGCCGCGATCTCTTCTACAGCGAGCGATTCGGCCGTCCCGATCTGGCAAGGCCGACGGGGCAACCGGTGTACGGGTTTGGTGACGATGGTCGTGCCCGACTGCCAGGGGAGATGGAGGCGCACTATGACCAGTACCTGTCGAAACTCCCTGAAGATCAACGCAAGGCCGAGCAAGACGAGTTTCGTCGGAACCCCGGCGAGGGCTACTTCGGCCCCGGTGTCTTCAAGCTTGCCGAAACCCCTTCAACCGGCCCGACCGACAACGAGTTTCCGCGACCCGGTTTCGAGGGCAAGCCCTATCCCGGCGTCATTGTCGGCCGCGACACGATTTTTCAGCGACGGGCGTCCGGCGAGTACTCCCGAAACCCGGACTACCCGATCGGCACGGCGGTGGTTCTCACCATGCTTCCGCTGACGCGCGGTGGTGCCATCGGCACCGAACCGCCGCCCAAGCCGGCGTTTCGATACGTCGACGACTCCCGAACCGGGATCCACGAGATCGACTCGCGCAACGTCTATGTGGATTTCGACGTCTTGCAGCAATTGCTCAGCATGACGCCGCAGAAGCGTGCGGAGGGCGAGGATGAGGACGTCGAACTCAGCGAAATGGCGCCGGCACGGTGCAAGCAGATTCAGATCAAACTGAATGCGGCGTTGGGAGACGATCGCGAGAAACTCGGCCAAATCAAGGAGCTGATTCTCGACGAGTGGTTTCGATTCGCCCGACAGCAGAAGCTCGATCGATACGAAGTGGACATGGTTCGAAACGTGGACGTGCAGACGTGGGAAGAGATGCAGCGCGGCTTCATCTCGGCGGTGGAGAAGGAGAAGGTCCTCGTCGTCATCATGTTCGGCGTGATCAGCACGGTCGCCGTCTTCTTGATTCTCTGCATTTTCTACATGATTGTGCAGGAGAAGACCCGCGACATCGGCATCCTCAAGAGCATCGGCGCCAGCGCTGAAGGCGTCACCGCTGTCTTCCTGTCGTATGGCGCCGCCATCGGACTGGTCGGCGCGGTCATCGGCTCCATCATGGGTATTCAGTTCGTGTTGCACATCAACGACATCCAGGAATGGCTCGCCCGGCTCAATCCCGAGTGGCGCGTCTGGAGCCCGGAGACCTATTCCTTCGACAAGATTCCCGACATGTGGAAATGGTCCGACGTCATCTCCATCAGCATTTTGTCGATTACGTCTTCCATCCTCGGTGCGGCCTTCCCGGCGATGCGAGCGGGGCGGACCTGGCCGGTGGAGAGCCTGCGGTATGAATAGCGAATTACTAATTGCGAATTGCGAATGTAGCGTCCCCCCTATGTGGGGAACGACGACCGAATGGTTCGCAAGTTTTTCAAGTATGGTTCAATCGTCCTCCACGGAGGGAGGACGCTACGGCGTTTTCACTCGCAATTCGCAATTAGTCATTCGCAATTGGCTCCAAGTCCGGGAGGAGTTCAGTACATGAGCATCCCCCTGCTGCGCTGCGAAAACATCCACAAGACCTACATCCTCGGGCGGACGGTCCTGCCGGTGCTGCGCGGCGTCAGCCTGGACATCGCGGCCGGCGACTTCGTGTCGATCATGGGATCCAGCGGAAGCGGCAAGAGCACATTGTTGCACGTGCTCTCGGGGCTGGATGTCCCCGAGAAGGGGCAGACTCAGTTTCGCGATGAGGTGCTCTACGAGCCGGAGGGGTCGCGGCGCATTCCCGTCGGGCGCGACGCCGACCCCATCGTGGTCGCACAGGTGGCGGCGTCCGGGAAGTCTGATGGCAACTCAAAAGGACGAGCCGCCACCGCCACGCCACCGCGATTCCGCGAATCGGTGCGAAACCGGCTTCGCAACACGGCGTTCGGGTTCGTGTTTCAGTTCTACCACCTGCTGCCGGAATTCAACGTTTTGGAAAATGTCCTGCTGCCCCAGATGGTCGGCCGCAGCATGGGCCACTGGCTTGAGGGCCGCGTGCCCGAGACGAATCGGGCGCTCGAATTGCTGCACCGCATGGGCCTCAAGGACCGGCTGCGTCACCGCCCGACCGAGCTGTCCGGCGGCGAGCGCCAGCGCGTGGCCATCGCCCGGGCCCTCATGAATCGGCCCGAGGTCCTCTTTGCCGACGAACCGACCGGCAATCTGGACGGTAGAACCGGACGGGATATACTGGCCCTGCTGAAGGAACTGAATCAGTCCGGTCAGACGGTCGTCATGGTGACCCATGACCGCGAACTGGGACAGATGGCCGGCCGGGTGATTCATCTGGTGGACGGACGCATCAGCTGACAAAACGAGGCCCCAGCCAGAGCGAGCGGGTGTCGTTGATTTGGGGTCCCCCCTCCCTTACGGTCGGGGCTCTGACGTTTGGTTTGGACTCCAACGATTCCCGTTGGATATGATCGTTGTTTGGAGGAGACGCCCATGGCTGTGGACTACGCGCCAAACCCCAATCTGAAGATCTGGCTCGACGGCAAACTCGTGCCCACGGCCGAGGCGACGGTCAATGTCTTCTCGCACGGCCTGCTTTACGGCGACGGTGTATTCGAGGGCATCCGCATTTACAACAGCCGCATCTTCGAGTGCGACGCCCATATGCGGAGATTCTACGATTGTCTCAAGGCCATTCGCATGGAGATCGCCTGGACGTCGGATCAGATCGTCAATGCGATCAACGACACCATGAAGGCCAACAACTGCGAAAACGGCTACATCCGGCTGGTCGCATCACGCGGCCCCGGAACCCTCGGCATCCATCCGTTCCGCACCACGGCCCCCAATGTCTTCATCATTGTCGACAAGATTCAGATGTACGATCCCGAGATGTATGAGAAAGGGATGAAGATCATCATCGCGTCAACCACGCGAAACCATCCCAACTCCATCTCGCCGCGGATCAAGAGCCTCAACTACCTGAACAACATTCTCGCCAAGATCGAGGCGATCGACGCTGGCTGCCTCGAAGCCGTCATGCTGAACCCCGAGGGCTACGTTTCAGAGTGCACCGGCGACAACCTGTTCCTCGTCAAGAACGGCCGACTGGTCACGCCGGCCACGCATTGCGGTCTGCTCGAAGGCGTCACCCGCGGCCTGATTCTCAAGCTGGCCGCCAAGCGCGGCATTCCCACCGATGAGACCATCCTGGCCCGGCCCGATCTCTATTTCGCCGACGAGATGTTCATCACCGGCACAGGCGCCGAGGTCTGCCCGATCACGGAAATCGACAAGCGCAAGGTCGGCAAGGGCATGCCCGGTCCGATCACCAAGCAGTTGATGGCCGACTTCCGGGCGTACATCCAGAGCGGCGGGGCTTGATTTGTTGGTTTTATTCTGAAATCTCAGATTTGAGTCAAATCATTTGTGAACCATAACCAGCCGCGCCTAAGCCCCGAGCAACTCCGAAACGATTTGCGCGACATCTTGTCCATCAATTCTGCAATCGTTGTTTGCATCGCGAAGAGACCGACCGTTGCAATCGACAGGAATTCCCAACGGTGATCTTTGACAGACATCTTGAACATTCAGAACTCCATCATTGTCAATATCTGGGTCGCACTCGTCGCCAGCGCCATCTCCATCAAAATCCTCTTGGAGCGAATTGGGCGTCGTCGGGCAATTGTCGCATGATGTGCCGACTCCATCATGGTCTAAATCGGCCTGATCGAAATTCCGTACAGTTACACAGTTGTCGCACAAATCGCCGACCCCATCAGAGTCGGTATCAAATCCACAATCGGAACCTGTGACGACAAATGACAAATCTGACGAATCCACTGTCCCGCAAGCTGCCGAAATCAAGACGTCGTAAGTACCTGCATCGCTCGGATGCACTGGGTCAATCGCTAAATGAAGGCTGGCCACTCCGCTTATTCGCGGACCATCAGTCAGCGGCACGCCATTTCGCCTCCATTGGAGGCTCAAAACGGGATCACCCATTGTGGCGAGATTCATAGCGGCGGGTTGGCCAGATACCGCTGTCTGGATCGGTGCCAAAGATGAGATAAGACTAGATGCCCAACGATTTACGTATCTTGGAAAATTCCCGGAAACATATAGGCTCTGTGTTGCAAGCCCATTTCCGGACGCCATTGTCGCATACGTGCTGCCACCTAGGAGCTGAGTCTCTTCCCACTCGACTCCATTCCAAAGCCAAGTTCCATTAAAATTGACCACCAATTGAGCTGGTCGGGGAAAGTCTCCATCGTCGTCAAATACACCAAGAGTTCCCACGGTATTAGGAACTCCCGCGCCATTCGGAACAGCAGGCAGTGGCGACCAGTCGCTACCGTCCCACTTCGCGATGCGCAGTGCGGAAATACCGCCGGCGTGACTGAATTTGCCGCCTGCATAGAGGGCAGGCCCTGATCCATCATCAAAGACCACAAGCGAGTCAACGTCACCGTCCATGCCGCCGCCCACTGAAGTCCAGGTCTGCCCGTCCCATTTGGCAATTCGGTTCACTGGAAGGGCTCCCGCAAACAGGAAAGTACCGCCTACATAAAGTGCAGGTGGCGATCCTGCTGGCCCGTCCGCGTCGAATACAACCATCGCCTTTACAATGCGGTCACATGGCGGATTGCCACAACCGGACAGACCGTTCCCAACGGTTGTCCAGGACGTTCCGTTCCAACGTGCAATCCCATTAGCTAGGAGCCCTCCAGCTGTGTTGAACTGCCCGCCAACGAATAATGCAAGGCCGTTGCCGTCATTGAATTCGGTCATGCAATAGACTGGGTTGTCCACGCCTGAGCCAAGGAGCGACCACGCTGATCCATTCCATTTTGCAACGCCAGCACCTAGCACCCCGCCCACATAAAGTTCAGGAACACCTGGGGCGCTTCCGTCGGCATCAAAACTGTAGAGTACCCGCGCGCTAGGGAGCGGAACGCCCGGCGTTGGCGCAATAACGACAAGTGTCGCTCCATTCCAACTTGCTACAGGACTGCCATCGCCGCCAAGGTACAACTTCGGCTCAGCAGGTCCCACACCATCAGGATCGTGCACAACAAGTGCTTGAATCGGGTTAGTAAAGGCAACGGGAATGAACTCGTTAGTCATTGTCCATCCGCACTGAGCAGCCGTCGTCGATTGCGCGGCTAGGACGACGGCGATTGTGACTACTAACACAGTGTTGTGGGGAATTGACGCGCAAAGTCGAATCAACATGGGTCGTGCTCCGATTCCGGCTATGCTCATCCCGAGCATGAAATTAGCTTACCAGCTCACGAGTGAAATAAGCGAGATTTCCGCAGAATACGACGATTGAGGCAGGCCCGAGAATGGCATACGGCTGGCGCATGCGTGGGGCAGCAAGAGCAACCGACCTGGAATTGGGTTGCAGGAAACCGACCCCGAGACGATTCGAACGTCCGACCTCAGCCTTCGCAGGGCTGCGCTCTATCCAGCTGAGCTACGGGGTCTCTTGACCCGTGGGCGAGGGCCAAGCCGCCGCACACCGGTGAAGCGGTAGTGTAGGCCGGTCGGTTCGCCTGTCAAGGTTCACTGCAATTAGCACCCCAGCACACGCGACGGGTGAGGAAAACGTGAACGATCACACGTGCATTGGGCACTCGCGACTCTTGCCCGGACACCTCCCATCAAACAAAAAAGCCCCGCGTACACCTGGGTCGATGCACGCGGGGCGAAGGTTGACGGCGCTCTGGGCGAGCGACGCCGGGTGGAGTGGGTTCTGTTCGGGCATGTTCCGGACAGGGACGAATTCCCATTCCGGCCATCGCCGCATCAGTTTTCTTCGCTGGCATCCTCGATTTTTTCGACGTGCGTCTCGATGATGACTTCGCTGCCTTCTTCGACAAACACGTCTTCATCCGACTCGATCCGGATGTCGAAAGTCATTTCGCCGTCATCCTCGGACTGCTGAACGACAACGCCGTTCGGGCCGGCGGTCTGGGTGCGAATTCGGCGGGCCCGCTTGCTGAAGAAAGCGCGCTCCTCTTCGGTCGACAACTTGCCGTCGCCATCGGTGTCGGCCTCGGGATGCCGCTTCAACATGCGGGCGCGAACGTCGGACATCTGCTTGTCCATGTGCGCCTTGCGCTCATCCTTGGAGACCTTGCCGTCTTTGTTGGTGTCGGCGTCGGGGAACATCTCGGCGAACCGCACGAGCGGGGCTTCCTCGATGCTGGGTACCAGCCGGGCAACATCGGCCGCGGTCGGCGTGGCCTTGACGTTTTCAAGCAGCCACTTGGCCGTGCCGTTACCGGGCATGCCGGCCCAAGCAAACGCCATCTTGGGCGGCAGCTCGCCGTCGGCGCCGGGCGGCGGAACGGCAACCCCGGCACCGTCGCCGGCATGGGTCACGGCCATCGACTTGCGGACCACCATGATCGACTTGCCGTCGCCCTGCGTGTTGACGCCCCGGACCATGTGATGGCCGGGCGTGTGAACTTCTTCGATCTCCATCGCGCTGTCGGTCACGAGGCGGGCCGCCTCGATCGCATCCAGAGCGCCATCTTTATTGAGATCGGCCTTGGGATACTTGCCGAGCACCGCGGCCGGGTTGGTCTGCGCCAGCGCCGCGAGATAGGCGTTGCGCTCGGTGCGCGTGACCATGCCATCGGCATCGGCATCCGCGGTCGGATGATCTTTGCCAAACTGCTCGAGGTCCTTGGGCGATACGAACATGTCCATGTCTTCGGCGCAGAAGACGTTGCCGACGCCGGCAAGTTTCACATTCGGCAGATCGATGTTGTGCACGGTCTTGCCGTTGATCTGCACTTCCATCTCGCCCTTGTCATTCTTGACGACCTTGACATCCATCGGGCCGCCCGGCTCGATGCCGGCTTCTTCGCCCGAGACCGCGATGACTTTCACTTCCTTGGTAACTTGGGTTGTCTTTTTGGCTTCGCCGTCGGCCTGAGCGGCCGATTCGGCCTTCTTTGCCTCCTCTGCGGCCTTGGCGCCGGTCAACGCAAATGCGCACCAGGCGCCGAGCGCGACAACGGCCGGAAGACTGAGCGAGCGGATGGACCGCTGTCGGGGTGAGTCCATGATCATGTCGATTCTCCTCTCAACTGTTTGAAGGTTGCGTGCCATGGAGGCCGGACGATAGGCCAATCGGATCGGCTCAGGGCGGTGCAAGGCTCGCAACAAGCACCGCGCGTAATCCCCGGCCGAGAGCGAACCGTGACGCAGGGCCCAATCGTCACAGGCATGCTCGCGAGCCAGGTCGATCCGCCGATTGACCCAGGCCACCACGGGCCAGAAAAACAGCAGGGTTCCCGCGAACCACTGCAAATATCGAACAAACATGTCGCGCCGCCGCAGGTGGGCGATTTCGTGCAGTACGACTGCTTCCAATTCCTCGGGCTGCGACTGGCGCGGCGACAGGACGAGCAATGGGCGCAGGCCGCCCAGGATGAACGGGGCGGCGACGTCGGCGCTGATGCGGACATCGCGGATGCGACGCACGCGGTGTTTCTGGCAGGTGCGATCCACCAATTGACGGACATCGTCATCCACGCAGGGCAATGCGCTGCAGCGTCTTGCAAATCGGAGGTATCCCACGATTCGGAGGGCGGCGATTCCGGCAACGATGAGCAAATACGCGAGGCCGCAAAGGGCCGCCACAGACAAGGTCGGTGCGACACCGGCAACCGATTTCATCGCCAGCGACTGGGGCTGTTGCGTAGTGGCCTCGGTGACGACGACGACGATTGAATCCGCCGTTTGTCCGGCCAAGACGCCGTCGGCAACGGATGGACTGTCCATCCATAAAGCCGAGGCGCGATGGACCAGTGACGACAGCGAGAATGTGGAGCCGGGGCCGATGGGCACGAGAAACTTGATCAAGACAATCGTCCAGAACAGCCCCTGTACCGCGGGCGACACCCGGCGGCGCAAGATTTTCAGCAATGCCCAGGCGGCCACAGCGGTCAATGTGCCATAGAGCATGGCCTGCGCGACCCACTGCAGCGTCGTCGCGCCCACGTCATTCAACCCGGGGATCGAGAAGGAGAATCCCTGTCCGATCAGCAGGAGGGGTTTCATGATCGATCCTCCTTGTTGCGCTTGCCCTTGGTCGGTGCTTTTTCCTTCGCGTCGATCTTGGCTTCGATCCGCTTCAGGTCTTCGGGAGAAATCTCGGCCTGCTCGACCAGCCGCAGGACCAATTCACCCGCCTGGCCGTCAAAAACGTTTTCGACGAACTGCCGCAACCGCTGGGTGAGAACGCGTTCCCGCAGCACGGCGGGTTTGTAAACAAAAGGCTGCCGGCCCCGATCGACATGCAGCGCCGACTTGGCCGCGAGCTGGTTCATCAGCGTCATGACGGTCGTATAGGCCGGCGCCTCGTCGGATTCGGCGGCAAGCTGGTCCTTGACGTCGCGGACGGTGCCGCTGCCGATCTGCCACAGGATCTTCAGGATTCGAAGCTCCGCGGCGGTGATGTTGAGTAGGTCCTCAGGCATAACAAACCTCGATTTACTAGATGTATCGTAAGACTACTAGGTTCATAGTAGCCTGTCAAACTTTTTTTGATTTTTTTTTGAATTTGGGCAGGGTCGTGTTCAGCAGCCACCACGCGAGTGGTGGCGGGGAGCTCTTAATCCACCTTACCACCACTTGCGTGGTGGGTTCTGTCACAGCCTACAAATGGGCCTGGGCCAGCAATTCGCGGGTCTGGGGGTGTGCCGGGGCATCGAAAACCTGCACGGGCGGACCGGATTCGACGATCTGACCGGTCGCGAAGACGTGGACGTTGTGGGCGCTTCGGCGAACAAAGCCCATCGCGTGGCTCACCACGACCATGGTCTGCCCCTCTGCAGCGAGGTCAGCCATGACCGCTAAGACCTCCGCCGTCATCTTGGGGTCGAGCGCGCTGGTCGGCTCGTCAAACAGAACGACGTCCGGCTGATTGGCCAGTGTGCGGGCGATGGCGACTCGCTGTTGCTGACCGCCTGACAGGGTCGTGGGGCGCTGGTGAACGCGGTCGACCAAGCCAACCCGATCGAGCAGTTTACGCGCCCGGGCCTCGGCTTCGTCGCTGGAGAGCCCCAGGACTTTGCACGGACCGCACATGACATTCTCCAGAACGCTCATGTGTGGAAACAGATTGAATTGCTGAAAGACCATGCCGACGCGCTTGCGCAGTGCGCAAAGCGCCGCGGCTTCACCCGCAGCGCCGTGGCGCGGCACGACCATGCCGTCGATTTCAATGTCACCGCCATCGTGCCGCTCAAGTCCGTTGATGCAGCGCAGCAGCGTGCTCTTGCCGCTGCCGGAGCCGCCGATGATGCAGGCGACTTCGGCTCGCTTTACGTCGAGCGACACGCCGCGCAGCACCTCGAGCGCACCGAACTTCTTGACAACGGACTGAATGCGAATCACGCGACGGCGACTCCTGTTTGACAACAGTCCGTTCTCGATACGGTGTCCGTATCACGCACTGCCGAGCGGCATAATAGTGGCAACACCCGAACGGTGCGCCAATTTTCGGTCCCCCAATTCGCTCCCCAAGCGGCGTCGGATCGGGTGAATCCTCCCAATTGAAAGTGCCGTGGAAGGCTGGAAACTGCGTCCCAAATCCCGCCGTGCGTCACACGTCGAGTCCCCGGTATTTCCGGCCACTCCTCCCATTTTCGGCCACGGTCTATTTATCCGGCCCGTGGCATGGCGATTGCACCTTTGCCCATGCGGTCTCGCATGAGACCCGAAAGGCAGCAAGCGATATGGCAATGATCACCATGTTGATGATGGCGGCGGGTGTGCTGATCTCCACGATCGGCGGGCTCGTTCACCAGGCCGGTGCAGGTTCGCTGTACGGCGGACTCGACCGGCTTCCTGGTGCGGAGTTGATCCTGGCGAACCCGGGCACGGCGTTTGCCGTGGGATTGGGACTGCTCGTGACGGGGCTCGTCTGCCAGCCGCGCCGCTTGTCGTAATGCTTGAGTGGGAATCAGCGTTCGGAGATACTGCGACCTGCGGGGTGGACCACTGAGATTTGCATCGACACTGCGACGCCCCGCAGGAGAAGGACATGACAACTCAGCCTTGCCGAAGCGGCGTTCTTTGGATACTCGCGGCGTCCGTGGCTGCGGCATTCTCACTCGCGGCCATCGATGCCCCGGTCGCATCGGCACAGGTTCGCCGGCCGAAACAACCCGCGTCGCAACCGGCGGACGAACCCCCGTTGATCGCCTCCAAGATCGAAGACCTCAAGGTCCGCCACAGAACGGAGCACTACGCCCTGGCCGGCACCGTATCGCAGCAAAAGCTCGAAGAGCACGGACGCGCCCTGGAGTTCATCCATAAGGAATACGTGAAGGGTTTCGACAAACTTCTCAAGGGCAGCAAGAAGGCCGGCGCAACCAAGCGAACACCCGTTCCCCGGAAGCCCGCCGAAAAGAAGAAGCCGTCCAAGAAGCCGCCCACGAAACGCGGCGCCGATGTGGAGGATGAAGCGGACGATGCCGACGAACCGGAAGCCGACAAGAACCGATTTCGCGTCATCATTTTCAGAAATGACGACGAGTATCAGTCCTTCGGCCGTGCCTACCTCGGCGGCCACACCGAACACAGCGACGGCATGTTTGTGCCCAGCCTCAAGTCGCTGCTCATCACGGACAAGAAAAACCCGGATGACACGTATTCACTACTCTTTCACGAGGCGTTTCATCAGTTTGTCGATCGTCACATCGCAAACCCGCCCACGTGGCTGAATGAGGGCCTGGCCACGTATTATGGCGCAGCGAAACCCACGGGCCGCGGTCTGGATTGGTCCAACCCGCCCCGCTGGTTCTGGTCGCTCTGCCGCCAAGCCATTCAGTACAACAAGCACATCCCGGTGATGGAAGTGACCCGCGTTTCGCAGGCACAATTCTACGACAACACGCCGCTCAAACTGCCCGGCATGGGCGACGAGTTGATTCGCCGCAGCCTTTTCTATGCGGAGGCCTACACCCTCGTGCACGTTCTCGTAAGTGACCGCAGCGGCCTGGTGAAACTGCAGAATTACATCAAGGATCTCGCCGAGGACGACGGCACGCACACGAAGCAAATCACCGCCAAACACTTCGACGAGCGCGCCTGCAACCAACTCGAGCAGGCCTGGATTCGCTACGTGAAGAACCGCAAGGACCGGCCGGTTCGGCGATCCTGAGCCCGATGCGCGGGCACGCGTTCGCGCCGATATAATGTGATCACAGCGAACAGGAGGACGTCCGCGCGATGATCACCTACATGCGACTCGGCAAGATTCCGCCCAAGCCCCATTGCACGTTTTACGAGGATGGCAAACTGCTGATGGAGCAGTGCCACACCCGCGAGGGCTTTGAAGGCGCGTATTCGATTCTCTACTTCAAGACGCCCCCGACCGACGAAAACGCCGTTGAGCGATTGGCGATTCCCGGTTTCTGCCCGTTCGAACCGCTCGACGAACAACTGCTCTACCGGCGTCACATCAAGACCCAGGGCATCGCGGCCAAAGGCGATTTTCTCGACGCCCGCAAGGTGCTGGTCTTCAATTCCGACGTGAACATCAGCATGGTTAAGCCGACCGAGTTGAGCACGCGATTCTTCTGCAATGGCGACGGCGAGGATCTTTACTTTGTCTATAAAGGAACCGGCCGCTTCGAGACACAGTTCGGCGTGCTGCCCTTCCGCGAGCGCGACTATGTGCTGATCCCGCGCGGCACGCCCTATCGCATCCATTGGGACGGCCCCAATCCCGAGTTTCTGGTCTTCGAGGGTCGCGGGTTCATCGACATCCCCAAGGAATTTCGAAACCGCAGCGGACAGATCACCGACTACGCCCCCTACTGCAATCGCGACTTCCGCGGGCCGGAAACACTGCTGGCGTACAGCGAGGCGACGCACGGCAAGGCGCCGTTCAAACTCGTCGTCAAACGTGAGGATCAGTTGACCGTTCACCTGCACAAGCACTTCCCGATCGACGTGGTCGGCTGGGATGGCAGCGTGTACCCGATCGCCTTCAACATTCACGACTACACGCCGCGCATGGGCGCGGTCCACCTGCCGCCCACCACGCACATCACCTTCGCGGGCAACGCCTTCGTGGTCTGCAGCTTCGTGCCGCGCAAAGTGGACTACTACGATCGCGACGGCATCAAGGCGATTCCCTGCCCCTATGGCCACGCCAGCGTGCACATGGATGAGATTCTGTTCTACGTCGACGGCAACTTCACCAGCCGGCGCGGCATCGACAGCGGCTCAATCAGCCTGCACCCTGCCGGCATCCCCCACGGCCCCCACCCCGGCACCTACGAAAAAAGCGTCGGACACGACCGCACCAGCGAACTGGCCGTCATGTGCGACACCTACAAGCAGTTGAAATTGACAAAAATCGCCAACGACATCGAAGACAAGGACTACCACCTCACCTGGGTTGCCAAGGAAAGCGGCGGCGCGGATGCGCCGGGGGCACGTTAGGCGATTCGAATCTCGACGCCGTTTCGGGGACTACGCCATCGCGCTGGTGAGTTGGTTTTCCTGCTCGGTTGCAACTCTTATGACTTGAAGAGGGGCTCCACCAACAGGTGCACCAAGGCGTAAGAGATGGCGCCGATGGCGGCTGAGAATGGAATCGTCACGATCCATGCCACGATGATTCGCTGTCCCCAGATCCATCGCACCGAACGAATGTTCCGCGCGCTGCCGACGCCCAGGATCGCGCCAGTGATCGCGTGCGTCGTCGAAATGGGAATGCCGGCCATGGCGGTGCCAATGACCGTGGCGGCGCCGGAGGTCTCGGCGCAGAAACCGCCAAGCGGCGTGAGTTTGGTGATGTTGTGCCCCATGGTCTTGACGATGCGCCAACCGCCGAAGAGCGTTCCCAGTGCGATGGCGGCATGACACGACAGGATGATCCACAGCGCGATTTCGTGTGACCGGCCAAACAGGTGGAACCCGCCCTCGGTTGCATCCGCGTATCCAGCGCTGATCAGGAGCGCGACGATGATGCCCATGGTTTTTTGGGCATCGTTGAACCCGTGCCCGAGGCTGTAGCAACCGGCTGAGACGAGCTGCAGCTTCCTGAACCACACGTCGATGCGACGTGGATTCGCATTTCGGCAGATCCAGGCAACGATGACCAGGATGATGTAGCCGAGTGTGAAACCGATCAGAGGCGACAGCAGGAGAAACAGCAGAACCTTGGTCCAGCCGCTGAGAATAATCACGCCGAACCCGCACTTGGCGACCGCCGCTCCGGCGTAGCCCCCAAAGAGGGCATGCGAGGAACTGGTCGGCAGGCCGAGAAACCAGGTGATGATGTTCCAGGTGATGGCCCCGAGCAATCCGCCGAGAATGACATATTCGTTTATCTGATCCAGATGGATCATTTTCTCGCCCACGGTCTTGGCGACCGGCGTGCCAAAGAGAAAGGCGGCAATGAAGTTAAAAAAGGCGGCCCAGATGACGGCCTGCAATGGCGTCAACACATGGGTGGAGACGATCGTCGCGATCGAATTGGCGGCGTCGTGAAAGCCGTTTAGAAAATCGAAAATCAGCGCCGTGGCGACGATAATGATGACAAGGATCAGCGCGCCGCTCATTCGTTTCGGTCCATTTCAGGTGCGAGGCGTGCCTTGCGGCCGGCTCTTATCAGGTGTTCTTCAGGGCCACGGCTTCCATGGTGTTGGCCACGTCCTCGCATCGATCGATGGCCCTCTCAGTCTTCTCGTAGATTTCCTTCCACTTCATCACAAAGAGCGCGTCGGTCTGCTCAGCGAACAACTCGGCGATCGCGGCATGGTTGTGATCGTCGCCCACGTTTTCGAGCCGGTGAATCTCAACTAGAATGCCGTGCAGGTTGTTCGTCTTTTTAACGGACCGAAGCAGATGAACGCCGTCGGCGACAAGTTTGGCCGCGCTGAGCAAGACCTCAGACATCAGGATCAGGTACTTGGTCGGGGCTTCGACCTTGTACAGCGGGAACCGCTTCGACACGGCGTCGATGTCGTCGATGATGTCATCCATCTGCTTGAGCAGTTGGTGGATGTCCTCGCGATCGAACGGCGTGAGAAACGTGGTGTCGAGTTTCTTAAGGGCCGCGTGAACAAGTTCATCGCCCTCGTGTTCGCACAGCCGAATTGTGTCGATGTAGGTTTCGCGGCGACCGAAGTCCTTGGCCATCGCCTCAAAGGCCTGGGCCGCACGCACGACCACGGCGGCCTCCTTGTCTAGAAACTCGAAGAAGCCCTTGTCCGTCGGTATCAAGCCAAACACGCGTGCCTCGTCTCTCTCAGGGGAACAAGAATCGTTCGCTTTGCGACACCTGCCGCGACGTCATGATAATGAACCGCGCGCATTGCTCAAGGCCCAAAACAGCGGATGCGCTCGGATATCGCACGGCGATGATTGCGCTAAGATTCAATTAAGCGGCTGCTCCGAATTAATCCGTTTTCATGAAAATGCTGGCAATTCACAGGGTCCGAATTTCCCGCGTCATATGGCCCTGGCGCACCCTCCCGTTGACCTGCTGTATATTCCGCACATGACAACGGCGATCCCAACTATGACAAGCGTATCGAATCGACGCGAAACCGCCTCCCCCACGGCAACCATCCTGGTGATTGAGGATGAACGCGATCTGCGCGACACCATTTGCTTCAATCTCGGCCGCAATCATTACCGCGTGCTCGAAGCCGGCGACGGCGAAACCGGCCTTGCGATTGCCCGAAAGGAAATGCCGGACCTCTTGATTCTCGATCTCATGCTGCCGCGCAAGAGCGGTCATGACGTCACGGTCGCCCTGCGTGCCGATGCGGCCACCAAATCCATTCCGATCATCATGCTGACGGCACGCAGCGAGGATGCCGATGTCATCGTCGGGCTGCAACTCGGCGCCGATGATTACATCGCCAAGCCCTGCAGCATGCCCGTGCTGCTCGCCCGGGTCGCCGCTGTGCTACGACGAAAGCAAGTTCCTTCCGAGTCTAAGGACCTTCTGCGAGCAGGACCGATTTCGATCGATCGCGGCCGGCACGTTGTGCTGCTCGAAAACGAGGCGCTGTCGGTCACGTTGACCGAGTACCGCCTGCTCGAGGCGCTCATTTTGGCGCGTTCGCGGGTGCTTTCGCGCGATCAACTCATGGACAAGGTAATGGGCCCGGACATCGCGGTGACCGATCGCACGATCGACGTTCATGTCACCTCGCTGCGCCGCAAGCTTGGCCCACACCGCGATCTCGTTGAGACCGTGCGCGGCGTCGGCTACCGCTTTGCCGATGTCTGGCGCGGCGCCGAAGCCCCCTGAGCCCGGGCCGTACGCCGGGCACCGAATTGATTGCCTTGAGCGCTCAAACGCGAATCGCATCTTGATTTGATCCTGTAAGGCTTGCCATAACTGACGCGCGCCCAACCGGGTGGCGCTGCACATCGTCGATCCGTTAGCATACCCACCACTTGTGACCTCCAGCGCACCTGGTTCCGGCGGCCGTTTTTTTCGGCGCGTCTTTGTTCGACTCGGCTTGCTGCTCGCCGCAGGCATGGTGGTGCTCTGCGCGGTCACGTGGCGCATCACACAGAATTGGCTGCGCGACAACGCGCATGCCCACCTGGAACGCGTGGTTAGTCTCGCCGGGCTGGGCATTGAACGGGTCCTCGACGACCCCAAGCGCCTGATTGCTGAGACACACACACTTCGCGAACGCTGCGGATATCGCATTACCGTCATCGCACCTGACGGTCGGGTTCTCGCGGATTCCGATGCTGATTCAATCGCGATGGAGAATCACGCCGACCGGCCCGAGGTCATCGACGCCCTGGACGGCCGCCTTGGTCACAATCGCCGGCTGAGCCATTCTGTCGGCCGGGCCTATGTCTATTCGGCCGGCCCTGTTTTTCGAAGCAGCCGGCTCGTCGCGGTTGTTCGCGTCGCCGCGCCAGCCGCTGATCTTGAGCGGAGCGAAGCCGTTCTTCTACAGTGGATCGGCGCGGCCCTGGCGATTGCGTTGCCCATCACGCTCGTGATCGCATATTTCCTATCGCGCGCACTCGCCAAACCCATTCAACACGTCAGCGATCTGGCCGGGCGGCTCGCGGTCGGCGATTTGAATACAAGAATCGAAATGCAGGATGACGACGAGGTGGGCCAGGTCGCGCGAGCCCTGGAGCGCATGCGCGTACATCTGGTCGATCGCATCCGCGAAGGCCAGCAGCAGCGCCAAGACCTGGAAGTGACGCTTGGGCGCCTGGAGGAGGGCGTCATTGCCGCTGATCGCGAGGGCAAGGTGCTCACCGACAACGCTGCCGCGCGACGAATCCTCGGCACAAGCAAGGCCCTCTTCGGACACCCCTTGCGAGACCACCTGCCTGTCGCCGCACTGCAACGCCTGTGGGACGGATCGCCCGGCGCCGGGGCAAGCGAGCTGCAGCGCGACATCGCCATGACGGTGCAGGGCGATCCCCGCACGATCAGCGCCTCGGTTGTTCCTGTCGACCTGCCGGGCACGCCGATTGCGCGGCTGCTCTGTTTGCGCGACATCACCGAACTCGCCCAAAGCATCGCAATGAAGGCCGATTTCGTTGCGAACGCGTCGCACGAATTGCGTACACCTGTCGCCACGATTCGCGCCGCATCGGACACTCTGGCTGCCGACGACCTCGACGCCCCAACGCGGGCGAGGTTCCTCGCGGTAATCGATCGCGCGGTCGAGCGGCTGAAGAACCTGACCGAGGATTTGATGCATCTGAACCGCGTGGAATCGCCCTCATTTGAACCGGCGCCATCGCAATTCGATGCCCGCGAATTGCTTCAGGGCGTGGCCGCCCTGTTTGGCGATGCCATCGCGCACAAGCGCGGCACGCTGTCAATAGAATGCAGCGTTTCGCGCATGGTTGGCGACCGACGAACAATTGAACTGATCCTCAAGAATCTCGTGGACAACGCGGTCAAGTTCATCGGCGACGGCGGCAAGGTGAAGCTCCGTTGTTCCAGGACGGGGACACGCATTCGATTCGAGGTCGAGGACAACGGCTGCGGCATTGCGGCCGACGAGCGCGATCGCGTCTTTGAGCGTTTCTATCAGGTCGACAAGTCGCGGAGCCAGAGCCAGGGCGGCACGGGCCTGGGACTCTCCATCGTCAAGCACGCCGCCAACGCCCTGGATGCGGAACTGGCACTCAAGAGCGAAGTCGGCGTCGGCACGACTGTAACGCTGACGCTGCCAGACGGGGTCGAGCCGGCCACCTAGTCAGCGGCCCACTTTGCCGACGCCCGGTCACCGCCCTAGTATCACCGCATGCATTCGGCGATCGTCATCACCGTTTCTGATTCTCGCAGCGCGGGCAAGAACCGCGATGAAAGCGGCCCCGCAGCGGCGGCGATGCTTCGCGACATGGGGCTGAATATCATCGACACCCGAATTATTCCGGACGACCGCAAGACCATCGGAACGTCCGTGCAGATGGCGACGCAACAAGCGCAACTCGTCGTGACGACCGGCGGAACCGGCATCGGCCCGCGCGACGTGACGCCGGACGCCATTCGGCCGATGTTTGATCGGGAGTTACCCGGATTTGGCGAAATCATGCGCGTCGGAAGTCACGCGAAGACGCCGCTGTCTATTATCTCGCGCGGTGGCGCGGGAATCATCGGGCGTGCCTTGGTGGTCATGCTCCCCGGCAGCCCCGGCGGTGTGCGTGATGGACTCACGCTTCTCGGCCCGGCGATGAAACATGTCTTGAAAGTGCAGACGACGGGCAGCGCTGACTGCGCCGTGGAAAGCCGTGGGCCCATCGACCCTGTGGATTAAACTCACCGACGCATGATACCCATCCGCGACCACAATCCGACGCATACAACGCCCCACCTCACCATCGGGCTGATCATCGTGAACATCTTGGTCTTCCTGATGGAGCTGATCGGCCCGGGCGGAATCGATCGCGCGGCGTGGAAATATGGCTTCGTGCCGGCCGAGTTGGTGCGCAGCCGAACAGTCCTGCGCGAGGAGATGCAGAAGTCCGCCCAAATCGTTCAGATGCGCGATCAATTCGGCCGCGTCGTGCCCGTGCGCATCGCGCCGCCGATCGAGGAAGTCGAAGCGATCCCGGCGTGGATGAACATCTTCACCTGCATGTACCTGCATGGCGGCTGGATGCACCTGATCGGCAACATGATTTATCTGTGGATCTTCGGCAACAACATCGAGGATCGGCTTGGCCCCGTCTTGTATTTTGTCTTTTATACGGCAACGGGGTTGATGGGCAATTTGTTGCACACGTTTTTCGACCCCAGTGCGGTGCCACTCGTCGGCGCCAGCGGTGCGATCAGCGGAATTCTCGGCGCCTACATCCTGCTCTATCCCCACGAGCGGATCACGGCCATCGTCCCGATTGGCTATTACCCGGCGACGGTCAACCTGCCCGCATGGATCTTCCTGGGCATTTACATCGTCATTCAGAATCTCTTCCCGGCCACGTTCGGAGCCGGCACCGGTGGCGGTGGCGGCGTCGCCTACTGGGCGCACATCGGCGGATTCGCTGCGGGCGCCGCCCTGATCAAGCTCATGCCGCTTCGACCGCGACCGACCCGCGTGGGCCCCGTCTGGGTAGATGACGATGCCGATTTCGTGCTGTGAAATCGGCATCGCCGGTCAATTCCCATGGCAAAAGCGAACGAATCACGACCCGCCGAATACACTCCCAAACACAACGTCTAAATCGAGTTCGCTGATATCCACCACGTTGATCTGGTCGGCAAAGGCCTCGAGAAACCCCGGCGGGAAAACCACCAGATTGGGATCAGACAGCGCCAATTCCGCGAATTGCCGCAGATCATTCAACGTCTGCAGACCGCGATGCGGACTTCCCGGAAGGCTGTTGGCCTGGAGAAACGCGATGAAGGCGTCGGCCTGCTCGTTCGTCATCGGCGTCAGATTGACGTTTGGATTCAGCAAACCGATCACGCCGTGCATCTCGTCACTGAGCAATTGCACTTCGTCCTGGGTCAAGGATGTCAGCGCTCCGCGCATCACCTTCAGCCCGGCCGAAACCAGATCTCCTCCGCCGCCATCCGTCGTTCGTGGATCCTGCCCAACAAGCCCAAACAACCCGGGGACGCCGCAGCCCGGAACGGTCAATACACAGACAAGAGTAAAAATAAACGGCTTGGCCCGCTTCATGGATTTCTCCCGAATCGCAATCCAGCCCGCCATCGCAGGGATGGAGCGGGGACAGATGCGACTCAACTTGAATCGAAATGGGGTCGGACCTCGCTCCGCAAGGCGGGTACCGATTGAGGCATGATGCAGGCGGAGAGCTACCTACGATGTCGGCAAGGTCAGCAGGAACTCGACCAGCCGGTCGCCCGCCGCGTCGTTGGGGATTTCGGCGATGGCGCGGATCTGATCGCGCTTCTCGTCGGTTGTCAGCCGCTCGTCCCCTTGAATCTCCGCCAACTGTTCAAGTGTAAGATTCGGAAGGGCATCGGGGACCGGCGGGATGAGGATTGTCTCGCAACCGGAAAAAAGCGCTAAGCCCGCGGTCAGCGCAAGGGCTATCGCGGTCGTGTGTGTACGCATGAAGCGCATGGCCTGGTTCGCTCCCAAGTGCGAGGCAACTGAAGTCGTATCTCCAACTGACAATAGAATCGGACCCGGACGATAACAAGCTGAAGGGGCGGGGGCATGAAAAATATGGCGTCCTATAATCGGCCTTCGAGGTTGACCCCGAGAATGGGTGAAACCCCGCAATCGCGAAAGGCTCGTGAAGGGTCAACCAATATGCGTCAATCGATTCGCATCGCTCTGAACTGGCACGGAATCAGTCGGCAGCCGCAGGCGTGGATCTTGTTCAGCATTCTCGGTGTTGCGACGGGTGTCATGACTTCCATGGCCTTCGCGGACCCTCCCGCAGCTGAATCCGACCATCCCAAGACAAGCCGGCACGATATGCCGACCGATGCAAAGGTTGCTTGCTTGGCCGCGCTCAACGCCGCCAACAGGGCAATCAATCTCGATCCCGCCGCTGCGTGGGGCGATTTTCTGCTGGGGATGCGCGAGGCGCCACCAGAAGTGAAGGGGCATGCCGAGGCAATTAAGTCGCTGAACAAGGCGGCCGAACTGGCCGGTCAACTCCCGGAAAAAGACAGCCGGAAAATCAAATCGATCATCGAGCGTCTGCGGCGACTCGACGCGGCGTGTGTCGCCATCGGAAAGGCGGGCGGCGCAACCGGTTCAACCGAAGACGCCGCCCTGCTGGACGCGGCAACGAATCTGGCCGAATACCTCGATGATTCCAATGCCCGCCTCGCGGAGTCCGCCCGGCTATGGCAGGCGGTGTGCTACTGGCGTGCCGGCAAGTCTGATCGCGCCTTGGTCATCCTGCGCCCAATTGTCAGCGCACCCTTCGATCCACGAATCGGACTCGTCTCGCGATTGTTCCGCTGCCGGGTGCTAGCCGAAACAGGGTTGAATTCCGCAGCCCTGGCCCAATGCACGCGCATTGCCGAAAACGCCAATCGCTGGTTCGAAAATCAAGATGAAGACACCCGTCAGGGAGCGACTAACACGATCCGCCTCGTTCAAATCGACATCTACAAGGCGTGGATCAAACAGCGTCGCGACGCCGGAGATGCGCAAGGCGCCGATGCGGCAGCCGCCCTATTCGAGGCGTTCATGAAAAAGGCGCCGGAGTCGACCGCGCCGCGGTTGCGTTTGATCGAGTGCATCGGCGGTATGCCATCCATGAATGGCCTGACTGAGGCGTCCCCGGAATCCAAGCCCACCACCACGCCGGCGGAAGGCGACTCTGATTAGAAATCCAAGACGCGCGGCCGGCCGCGCAACGACTTTCCCCGGCGCACCATTATGACCCTGCTTGCCGTTTCCATTGCAGCCCCCGATATCGACGAGTTGCGGACACGCGCCCACGCCGCGCGCGAGGCCGGCGCCGGCCTGATCGAGTTGCGGCTTGATCACCTGGAGTCCCTTCCCATTCAGCATCTTGCATCTCTCTGCGCGAGCCTGCGCCCCGAATCGAAGGTGCTCTTGACCATTCGATCGCGTGCCGAGGGCGGCGCATTCGATGGCGACGACGCCGATCGATTCAGCCGGCTGATCGAAGTGGGCCCGCTTGCGGACTACCTCGACGTCGAATGGGCCACATGGCAAACCAGTGCCAACATTCGACAGAAGGTCGGCCTCGCGCTGAAGCGTGCCGGACATGTGTCCCAAGCCAGCGGAATCGAAGAAATCGAACATGCAGGCCCGCGCAAACTCATCCTGTCGCAACACGACACGGCATCACGCCCCAGCACACTCACGTCGGACCTCGTCAACATGGTCGCCGAAGAGAGTTGTGACGTGCCCAAGATTGCCTGGCGGGCGCGAACGATCCGCGACAACTTTGAGGCTTTTGAGTTGATGCGAAGCAGCCCCAAGCCGCCGATCGTCATCTGCATGGGCGACGATGGGCTCATGTCCCGCGTATTGGCGGGAAAGTTCGGGGCCTTCGCGACGTTTGCCTCACTTCGACCGGGCACCGAGACGGCAGGCGGACAGATCGACATCGACACCCTGCAATCGATGTACCGATTCCAGTCGATCCGATCCACGACGCGCGTCTACGGCGTGGTAGGCGATCCCGTCGCCCATTCGCAAAGCCCGCGGCTGCATAACTCGGGCTTCGCATCCGACACGTTCGACGCCGTCTATCTGCCCATGCGCGTGCTGCCCGGGTATGAGTCGTTCAAAGCCTTCATGGTCGAGGTGATGGCCCGCCCATGGGTCGACCTGTGCGGACTGAGCATCACCGCCCCCCACAAGGAAAACGCATTTCGCTTCGTGACCGAAAATGGCGGTACTTTGGACGCCATCGATCGCAAGATTGGCGCGCTCAACACGATCATGCTGGGTGGGCCCGGCATGGTGGATCATCCGGAGGCCAAACTTGTCGGACTGAACACCGATCATCGCGCCGCGCGGGAGATCCTTTGCAACGCCCTGGGCGACGCGGACAAACTTGCCGGAATGCGCGTGTCAATCCTTGGCGCCGGAGGCGTTGCCCGGGCGCTGCTCGCGATGTTGGTGGATGCCGGCGCCGAGGTCACGGTATTCAACCGAACGCGCTCACGGGCAGCCGCGCTCGCGGTCGAGTTCAACGCGCGCGATGCCGATTGGAATGACCGGCCGGGAAACCCCGACCTGCTGATCAACTGCACGCCCATTGGCCAGACGCCGGACATCCAAGCCAGTCCGGTCCAGGCCGACCGCTTGACCGGCTTTACCGTCTTCGACACCGTCTACTCCCCCGATGACACGCAGTTGCTTCGCGACGCGGTGCGCGGCGGGTGTCCCATCGTTCGCGGCAAGTCATTGTTTCTGCGCCAGGCAGCCAAGCAATATGAGGTCTGGACCCGAAAGCCCGCCCCCTGGCTGCGAGACAGCGAATCGGGGCGGGCGAGCTGAACGGCCGGCCCTTCGGCGTGAGGCGACCAATTTCGGGGAAACCGGCAAGTCAGGGTTGTGCCGGCCCCCCAATTGACCGCGCAGCAAATTGCTGACATGATGATGTATCGCAACCTTTGCGTCTGACGTTTCCGAGGGCCTGTTGGCAAGAACCCATGAAATTGCTGTTCACGTCAGACCTTTATGTCGATCGAGACCACTTGGGTCGGTTGTCCAAGGTGATTGCCGCGAGAAACCCCGAGTTGATCATTCTGGGCGGGAGCATTCTGCCCGACGATTCGGCCCTCACGCCCGACAAGATGGGCTTTGAACAGCCGGATTTCGTTCGTAACCAATTCAAGGCATTCGTACAGCGCGTCGGGCAATCGCCGGGCAACCCCAATGTGCTCCTTTTGCACGGCAATCGCGACTGGGGCAGCAGCGTCGCGGCCATGCAGGAATTGGTCTCCCAAAACGAGTTGAAGGTTCTGACACTGGAGACACCGACTCGGGAGAAGGGCATCTCGTTTGTCGGATTCCCATTCACCCCGCCCACCGACGGATTCGTCAAGGATCACGAGCGGCTGGATCGCAAGGGTGACAGACCGCCATTTCTCGGCGGTGGACGATGGGATCCTCGATTCACGCGCGTGGCAACGCATGGCGCCCCCCTGATCTTCGGGAAAAACCCGTCCATGGAAGAGGAACTTGCGAAGCTGACGCCCCCTTCAGGCCCGTGGGTCTTCGTATCAGCGGCGCCGCCGCATGGAACGGCGCTCGACCTCACGCACGCCGGCAGGCATGCCGGTTCGCACGCGATTCGCGCGACGATTGAGCGAACCCAACCGCTTCTCTCGCTTCACGGCCACGTCATCGAAGCGCCCAAGGCCGGCGGTAAGTACTTGGACCAATTGGGTCGAACAACCTGCCTGAATTTTGGTCAGACCGTCGGCACGCTTCAGTACGGCATGATTGAAATCGACGTGAGTCGAGAATCCATCAAGTCCATCACCCCAGGGCAAGAGCGGTGAACCTCATCCTGATGGGCTATCGCGGCGCCGGCAAGTCGACTGTCGGGCAGATGCTTGCCAAGCGGCTGAATTGGCGCTTTGCCGACACGGACGCCCTGGTCGTGGAGAAGGCTGGAATTTCCATTTCTGAGATCTTTGCAGCCGAAGGAGAGGCCGGGTTTCGCCAGCGCGAGCGTGCCGCCCTGCAGAGCCTCCGCAAGTTTGATCGTCAGGTGATCGCCCTGGGCGGCGGCACCGCCACCGAACCGGAAAACCACAGCCTGATTCGCCGGCTGGGCAAGACCGTCTGGTTGCGTGCACCGGCGGTGGTGCTGTGGTCACGGATTTCACGCGACGCCGCGAATGCCGCAAGCCGTCCCAATCTCACGCCCAACGGCGGCCTGTCGGAGATTGAATCGGTGCTTGCGCATCGCGAGCCGCTCTACGAATCGATCGCCGATCACATCGTCGACACATTCACGATGAATGCCGCGCAAGTGGCGGAAGCGATTGAGTTGTGGCACGAAGCCTGCGACTCCGCCGACGACTAGATCAGGGAGGATCAGCCCCCGGTGAGCAGCCCCGAGTTCTGGATTTTCCCGATCGCCATCCTGGGGGCATGCGTCGGCAGTTTTCTGAATGTCGTGATTTATCGACTTCCCCGCGGCCTCTCGGTGGCCCATCCGCGCTGGTCTTTTTGTCCAAATTGCGAGCACCGAATCAGACCGTCGGACAACATTCCCCTGCTCGGCTGGCTGCGGCTGTCCGGAAAATGTCGGGACTGCGGCAACTCGATTTCACCGGTCTATCCGCTGATCGAAGGATTGACGGCCATCCTGTTCGTCGCGATTTGGGATGCCGTTTTCATTGCACGAGCAATGCCACACGCCGCGACTGAAGCATCGGTTCCGCACACCTGGCCCATCGCCCTGTCGATGCTGTTTCTGTTCTCCACCCTGATGGCCATGTCCGTGATGGACCTGGAAACGTACACCGTTGACATCCGTCTATGCAATCTGGCCGTCGTCGTCGGCATCGTGTGCCAAATGGCATGGGGTGTGACCGAGCCGAGGGCCGGCATGCTCCAAATTGAGGATGCGTTGCCGCCGGTCGTGGTGGTCGCAAGCGTTGCGGCGTTCCTCGGTTGGGCGACCTTGGCCATTGCGCGCAGGGCCATCTTTGGCCCCGAAGCCAATGAACTGGATGTCGCTGCGCCCGAACCGATCCCGATCGCGCCTGAAACGGGCGCCCCCGACGCACCGCCAGCGGAATCCGCGAGTCCGACACCGACCGAGCCTGTTCCCACTGTTGCTTCCCGCGACGCCGGGCCGGCGGGTATCCTGCTCCTGACAATCTTCGCGATCGGGTTGTCAGTCTGGGTCTATTCCTATTCCGGTTCGCCGGCCATCACCGGCATCACCGCGGGACAGGTCCGCGGAATCGCCGTCCTGTTCGTATTCATGACGTCGCTCATCGCCGCCTCTATGGTTCCGCGCGAGGCCGATGCCGAGGTTGTCGCCGAAATTGAATCTCAACGCGCTTCGGCCCGGTCCATGGCAGTGCGAGAATTGGCTGGATTCGCCACGGCCATCGTCGCGGCGGCGGCCGCGGTGTGGTGGCTGGGTAAACAGGCCCGTATCGCGGAAGACTGGACCGGCGTCGCGGGCCTCCCGTTTGTGCTGAACGGCAATCCAGTTCATGCTTCGTGGGTGCTGGGCCTGCATTGCGTCGCCGCCGCCGTCCTTGCCGCCGCCCTCGGCTGGGTGGTTCGCATTCTGGGCACGCTGGCTTTCGGCAAGGAGGCCTTCGGTACCGGCGACATCTACATCCTTGCCGCGATCGGCGCCGGCGCCGGATTCTGGATCGCGTTTATTGGCTTCTTTCTGGCAGCCTTTCTTGCCCTGGCGGGCGTGGCCATCCTGCTCTTTCGCAGGCGGGCCAAGGCCGTGCCCTTCGGCCCCTGGCTGGCCCTCGGCGCCTTCCTGGCACTGTACGTCCACGCCCAACTTGCAGAGGCCGTCGGCCCGGTCCTTCGTTTCCTCTGGAGCCGGCTGGTGGGCTTGCCCGATCCCGGCTATTGACGCAAGTCCCTCGCCGGTGGCCATCGATTGATTCGACGCCATCGGGTTTTACGTCCGAAAACCCTTGACCCCATCGGCAATATCTGCTACACAATCCGCACGCCAAACCTGCGGCATGCGAAAATTGCGGGCGTTGTTCAAAATTGTGGAGGAACACTCATGATGGCACGGACGACATGCGTTCGATTTTCTTCAACCCTTTTGCTTGGGCTTGTCGCCCTCACCCTTGGCTCGGGCTGCGGCGCCGACGCGAAGGACAAAAAGATTGCCGACCTGACGGCGGAGAACGAGCAGCTGCGCCGTGACATCGGCGACCGCGACAAGCAGTTCGCCGATTGCACCCAGCGCGAAGAAGACGCCCGTCGAACAATTGACGATCTCAACAGCCAATTGGCCATGGCCCGCTCGCGCCCGATCACCACGCCGACCCCGATTGTCACCAACACTCCGGCCAAGCCGACCGTCAACAGCGACGGCTGGGTGACGATGCCCGACTTCGACATGATTTCGATCGAAGGTTCGGTGCTCTTCGAGTCGGGCCGTGCCGACGTTCGGCCGCAGGCCAAGACCACCCTCGACAGGCTGGCCTCGACCATTCGCTCGCGCTACAGCGATCGCGACATTTATGTCTTCGGCCACACCGACAACGAGCCGATCAAAAAGAGCAAGTGGAAGGACAATTGGGAACTCGGCGCCGCCCGGTCACTCGCGGTTCTCCGCCAGCTTCACAATTCCGGCATCTCGTACTCCAACCTCGTACAGGCCAACTGCGGCGAGTATCGCCCCACCGTTCCGAACGCGGGCGAGTCCGGCAAGAAGCAGAATCGCCGCGTCGAGTTCTATGCGGTCAAGCGCAAGGGCGCGATGGCCAGCCGCGCATCGCTGGACTATAACGAATAGGACAGTTGCGTTGATATCGCGCGACGTCTGAACGTCATCAGCACAATGGGGCGAACGGCCGGGAGCGGCCGTTCGCCTCATCCTTTAAGTCGAAGACTGCCGATCCGGGAGATAAGCCCGGACCCGTCGCGTGCGGCCGACGGACAGTACAATTAGCCAGATTCGATTGTCAGGGATGACACACATGATCTGCATTCTCGAATGTGAGTCCGCCGATTCGCAGCTCCTCAAGAAGGCGCTCGGCGAACTCGGCGTCACGCCTGTTTCGGTCAGCCATGCCGACGGACTTCTGCGTGCCTCCAAGCTCTTCATACCTCCGATCAGGTCCATCCCGCGGGCGACGCGTTCATTGCGCGACGGCGGGCTGGTGACGCCGCTGATCCGCATCATGACCGCGGGCACGCCGGTTCTGGCCATCGACGGCGGGTTCCACCTTCTTTTTGACGTTTGTCATGATGAAGGTCAACACATGGGCCTCGGCCTCATTTCCGGCAAAGTTACCCAGATGGAATACGGCGCACACCCCGCCGCAAGGCACTTCACCCTGCCGCATCAGGGATGGAACCAGGTCCGCTGGCTCAGCCACTGCCCAATCGGCACGGGCTTGTCCGACAACGACTACTTTTTCTTCGATCACGCCGCCCACGCCGAACCGCTCGATGCGAACGTCGTGGTGGGCCAGACCAACCACGGCATGGACTTCAACGCGGTCACATGGTCGGGCAGCCTCTTCGGCACGCAATTCCAGCCGGAGCGATCAAAGGAGTCCGGCTTGCGGCTGCTGGCTAATTTTTTGGCGATCTGAGCGCAGCAGGCCATTGGGCCCCGACTGCACAGACACCGCTCATCCCCTTATCATCCCGATTGCAACCAACGACCGGCGGGCGTTCCCGTTTGGGTCGGCGTGGCCACATTCTTTGCTAATCATCGAGGACACCTCATGGTCGTGGGCGAATTGACTCAGGAATGCGAATTGCTCGTCATTGGCGGCGGACCCGGCGGCTATGTCGCCGCGGCGGCCGGCGCGGACATGGGACTGCAGACCTGCTGTGTGGAATTGGCCGATGTGCCGGGCGGCGTCTGCCTCCGCGAAGGCTGCATCCCAAGCAAGGCGCTGCTGCATGTCGCCAAGATCATCGACGACGCCGCCCATGCCGAGAGTTTCGGCGTGGCCTTCGGCGAACCAAAGACCGATGTTGACAAACTCCGTAGTTGGAAGAACGGCGTCATTCGCAAACTCGCAGGCGGCGTCAAATCGCTGCTGGCCGGTCGAAAGGTGGAGTACATCAACGCCCGGGCCACGTTCGAGAATTCCAAGACCGTGCGGCTGGAAGGCTCCGACGTTGCACGGATCAAGTTCAAGCACTGCATCATTGCAACGGGCTCCCGTGCACGCACGCTGCCGCCGGCCATCATGCCGCGCGAATTGTGCTGGGACGCGGCGGATGCCCTGCGGCTGGACGAAGTGCCCAAGCGGCTGCTCGTCATCGGCGGCGGTTACATCGGTCTGGAATTGGGACAGGTGTATTCATCGCTGGGCAGCGAAGTGACCGTGCTGGAGGCCCTTCCGGCGATTCTGGCCGGCGCCGATCCGGACCTGGCCAAGCCGCTACTCTCGAAGCTGCGAAAGCAGTTCAAGGAGATCATCACCGGTGCCTCGCTCGACGGCGCGAAGAAGAAGGGCGACGGTGTCGAGGTGGCGTATTCGGTTGAGGGCAAGGGCAAGACCGAGGTATTTGACAAGGTGCTCGTGTCGGTCGGCCGGCGACCGAATTCCGACAACATTGGCATCGAGAACACCAAGGTCAAAGTAAACGACCGCGGGTTCATCGAGGTCGATCCCGCGCGTCGAACCACGGATCCGAAGATATATGCCATCGGCGATGTCGCGGGCGACCCCATGCTGGCCCACAAGGCGATGCGCGAGGCCAAGGTCGCCGTCGATGCGATCTGCGGCCATCCGGCGGTGTTCGATCCGGCCTGCATTCCGGCCGTCGTGTACACCGATCCCGAGGTTGCCTGGTGCGGCGTGACCGAGGCCGAGGCCAATGCAAAGGGCATGGACGTCAAGGTCACCAAGTTCCAATGGGGCGCGTCGGGCCGGGCGGTGGCGATGGGACGCACCGACGGCATCACCAAGATGATCTTCGATGCGAAGACGCAGCGACTGCTGGGCGTGGGCATTGCCGGGGCACACGCGGGCGATCTGATCTCCGAGGGCGTGCTCGCATTGGAAATGGCTGCGGTCGCCGAGGACATCAGCACCTCGATTCACCCCCATCCGGCCACCAGCGAGACGCTGGCCGAGGCCGCCGAGGCGATGTTCGGCAAGGCCGTGCACGGATGATGTCCGTCGCGACGGCCTAGAATCAAAGGGCCGCGAAAGCGAATTCGCCGCGGCGATTCATCGGGAGCGATCTGCGTGCGCTTCGAGGAATGCCATCGATTGCTCGGGGTTCTGCCCGGCGCGACGCAGCGCGAAATCCACCGCGCCTACAAGCGGCTGGCCATGCAGTTGCATCCCGATCACGCCGGCGACGACCCCGTCGCCCGGCGGCGATTCTGCGAAGTAACCGAGGCCTACACCCGTCTCAGCGACGCCCAGCGCTCGGGCATTCCCACGCGGGACGCGCCCCGTTGCGGACGCTGCGGACTCGAAACCAAACTCTATCGCGGTCTCTATCATCAGTCGTACTGTGCCGATTGCCTGCTCAATCAGCGCCGGCGCTTCCTGCCCGCCCCGCCGGTGGTCATCGTGCGATGCGTGGCGGCGATCGCGTGCATTCTGCTCGCGGGTTATTTCGCATGGGTTGGCTGGTCAAACAACCGGTTCGGTCACGGCGTGCTGGCCATCGTGCTGGCCCTCGCGGCGCTGGGCCTGCTGAGCATCAACGTGCTGACGGCCTCGCGGATCGATCACACCGTCCGCATCTTCACTGCGCCGCGCGACCGACGTCCTTGAGCAATAGCAGCCGGCGTTCGGTCATGTCTTCGATGGCGTAGCGCACGCCCTCGCGTCCCAGACCGCTGTCTTTGACGCCGCCGTAGGGCATGGCATCGACGCGCACGCTCGGCACGTCGTTGATGACCACGGCCCCCACCTCCATCACCCGCAGCGCGTCAAACGCCTTGTGAATGTCTCGCGTAAAGACGCCGGCCTGAAGCCCGTACGCGCCGGCGTTCACGCGGCCACACACCGCCGCGAAGTCCGTGAATGGCTCCAGTATGGCCACCGGGCCGAAGGCCTCGCGGCAGGAGATGGGCTGATTGTCGCCGACGCCCTCCAGCAGCGTCGCGTCGACAAAAGCACCGCGTCGCTTGCCTCCGCAGAGCAGCCGCGCCCCGCGCGACACCGCGTCGCTGATCCACCCCTCGACGCGCAGGGCGTCATCCTCCGTGATGAGCGGGCCAAGAAACGTGGACTCATCCAGCGGATCGCCGGCCTTCAACGCCGCGGCGGCCGCGACCAGCCGCCGCTTCAAATCCTCGTAAATCGACTGATGGATGAATATCCGCTGCACGCTGATGCACGACTGTCCGGACTGGTAGAACGCGCCGATTGTCAGCCGCTCGGCGGCGCGGTCCAGATCGGCATCGGCATCCACGACACAGGCGGCGTTACCGCCCAGTTCCAGCACGACCTTCTTCTTGCCCGCCCGGGCCTTCATCTTCCATCCCGCCTCCGGCGAGCCGGTGAAGGAGAGCAGCTTGAACCGGTCATCGGTAGTCAATGCGTCGGCAGCCTCGCGCGAGCACGCCAGAATGCTGAACGCCCCGCGTGGCAGTGCGGTCTCCGCGAGCACCTCCCCGAGCATGAGGGCCGAGACTGGCGTGGCCGAGGCCGGCTTGAGCACCCACGGGCAACCGGCGGCGATGGCCGGTGCGACCTTGTGCGCCACCAGGTTAAGCGGGAAATTGAACGGACTGATGAACGCGCATGGTCCGGCCGGCACACGAATACAAACACCTTCAAACCCCCTGCCGCGCGGCGAGACGTCGAGCGGCAGGTATTCGCCATTGATCCGAGTCGCCTCCTCGGCGGCGGCGCGAAAGGTGTCCCCGGCGCGGGCCACTTCGCCGCGCGCATCCTTGATCGGCTTGCCGGCCTCGATGGCCAGCACGCGGGCCCACTCCTCGCCCCGTTCGCCGATGCGCCGGGCGACATGGTGCAACACGTCCGCCCGCTCGTATGCGGGCATCGCCGCCATCAGCGGCGCCGCGTGCACCGCGGCCGCGATGGCCTGCTCGACGAGGGCGGCGTCGGCCTGCGCCACGTGCGTGGCGGTCTGATGCGTGAACTTGTTCGTCACGGCCAGCGTGGCGGCCGAGGTGTGCGGCTGATTCGCGAGATAAAGCGGATACGTCGCGTTCACGTGGTGTCCCCGGCTTTCTGCGTGGTGTGCATGTCCGATCCGTCATGCCCGCGGCACGGGTCTATTGTGAGCCGCGCGGCCCTGCTCTACACTCAAAACCCGGTGAAATGACCCCGTGTTTTGACGAGGACTGACGCGACATGCCGATTCATCCGACGGCGATTATCGACAAGCAAGCCCACGTGCCGCCATCCGCCGACATCGGGCCGCACGTGGTCATCGAGGGCCCGGTAAAGATCGGCGAGCACGTGAAAGTGTATCCCAACGCCTACATCTCGGGGTGGACCGAGATCGGCGACCGCGTTCAGATTCACCCGGGTGCAGTCGTGGGCCATCTGCCGCAGGACTTCAATTACGGCGGACAGCGCTCCTATTGCAAGATCGGGGCCGGCACGGTCATCCGCGAATTCGCGTCGATCCACCGGGGCACCCAGCCGGAGTCGTGGACGACCCTCGGCGAGGAGTGCTTCGTCCTCGGCTATGCCCACATCGGGCATAACTGCACGCTGGGCGATCGCGTCAAATTGTATAACAACAGCCTGCTGGCCGGACACGTGTTCGTGGGCGACGACGCCATCATCAGCGGCGGCTGCCTTGTCCACCAGTTCTGCCGCGTTGGTTCGCGGGTGATGGCGGGCGGCGGCACGCGCATCATCAAGGACATTCCGCCATTCATGACCTGCCTGCATGAGAGCCGCGTCGTGGGGATCAACGCCTTCGGCATGCGCCGCTCGAAGAAGTACTCGCTCGAAGAGCTTGCGGAGGTCAAGGATATTTACAAACTGCTCTATCGGTCCGGCCTTCACTTCCGCGACTCGATCAAGCAGGTCACGGAGTCGGCCCGCACATCAGCCGGTCAATGCATCGCAGCGTTTCTTAATGGCGAATCCAAACGCGGTTTCGCCGGCCCGATTCGCGACGATGAAGGCGAGTCGGCCAACGCGGAGAACGTGGAAATCGTATAGGCGCTTCTCACGCCTCATGTGGGTCTCGCCGATCGATTCACCGGAGCCGAACCGAATGCCGCTGGGTCTGAACCTATTCTCCCGCCGTCCCGGCTTTGACGGCGGTCTCTTCCTGGCCGATCACAAAGCAGTGACTGCCCGAAGACCTGTGGAACACGTTCCGCTCCCCCACACGCTCAATATTCCGCTTCGACATCGGGTCGATCTGCACACGTCGATTTTCGCGCAAGTCGGCCAGCGGTTGCTCGGTGGTGAACTGATCGCCGCGCCGTCTAATCCGGATTCTATTGGCGTCCATGCCCCCACCTCCGGCACGATCACCGCATTGTCCCGCGTCTGGTCGGGTCACGACGGCTACCTCCCCTCCGCGATATTCACGCCCGACGGCGCGGACGAGCGCGTCGCGGCCCAGGTCGCATGGGAGGAGGAGTCGATCATCGCCATGCTGGCGCGCGGCGGCGTGATGTGCTGCAACCCCCGCGAGCCGGCGCACGCCCTGCTTCGCACCGCGGTGTCCGCCGGCATCAACACGCTCATCATCAATGGCATGGAGACCGAGCCTTATCTCACCGCCGATCTCCGCGCGCTGGTGGAAATGCCGGGGCGCATGGTGGATGTCGCATGCGAAGTGGCCGATGCGTTGGGCGCCTCCCGCGTGCTCTTCGCCATGCCCGATCGACATCGCCGCATTTACAAACGCATCGCCGCCGAGTCCATCGCCCGGTTCATCGACGTCGTCGCCCTGCCGGACAAGTATCCGCAATGCCACCCGATCATGCTCGCCAAGACGCTGCTCGAGATCGAGACCCCGCCCGGCGGATCGACCCTCGACATCGGCGCGCTCGTGCTGTCGCCGGGCTCGCTGCGGCCGATGGCCGACGCGATCTTCGACGATCGCCCGATGACGCATGTCGTGATCTCCATCGCCGGCGACGCCGTCGCCACGCCGGGCACCTTCCGCGTCCCCATCGGCATGCGGTTTGACGCGCTGGGCGCGCACGTCGGGCTTCATGCGGATGCGCCGACGATGGTGTGCGGCGGCCCATTCACCGGCGTGCAGGTGCAACGCGGCGACGCCGTGGTCACGTCTTCGACCACCGCGGTGCTGTTCTTTCAGGCGACCGGGCGCGCCGACCCCATCGGCTGCGTGCATTGCGGCTGGTGCGTCGAGGATTGCCCGGTCGGCGTCTCGCCGGTGGAACTCTCGCAACTGGAATTGCAGGCGACCTGCTCGCCGCATCTCATCCCCGAACTCCGCGCCTGCATCGACTGCGGCCTCTGCACCTTCGTCTGCCCGTCGCGACTGCCGCTGGCCGCGACCATCGCCCGCTGTCGCGATCGCTTCGCCAACACCGCAGGAGAGGCCTCGTGATCGCGCCGGCCACCGCCATCAGTTACCCCCGCTCGGCGCCCTTCACCCTCGGTGGCAGCGGACACACCGAGATCATTCGATCGTGGCTTTATGCCGCCAGCCTGCCGGCCATGGCCGGGATCGTGCTGTTCGGTCGCAGCGCGGCGATCCTCATCGCCGCATCGATCGGCTCCGCGGTCATCTCCGACTTCCTGCTCGATCGCCTCACCCGCCGACGCCAGCGCAGCGACACGCTGCACGTCGTGCTGCTCGCGCTCATCCTCGCCCTCACCTTCCCCGCCCAGGCGCCGTGGTACATCCCGGCCTTCGCCGCCTTCATCATGGTGACCATCAAGACCGCGTTCGGCGGCATCAGCCACTGCCTGTGGCATCCAGCATTGATCGGCCGCGTGCTCGTCCAGTTTCTCTTCAGCCAGCAACTCGGCCTGACCTTCGCCGGCGCGCCGGTCATGGCCCCGGTCCTCGCGCCGCAGCACCTGGTGAATGGCCGGCTGGAGATCGCGCGGAAGTACGAGATGTCGGAGTACCTCGGCTGGCGCGAGGCCGGATTGGAGACGCAGACCGCGCAGGCCTTCGAAACCGTCCGGCCGCAGCAGTCGCTCCGGCTCTTTGCCGATGGCAACATCCCGCAAGACAAGGGTCTCTGGAAGAATGATCCGCCCCTGCGCTTCACGCCGCTGCTGCGCGACTACCTTCCGCCCTGGGGCGACACGATCCTCGGGGCGGTGCCCGGGGCGATCGGCGAAACCTCCAGCCTCGCCCTGATCGTCGCGGGACTCTATTTGATCTACCGGGGTCACCTGCGCTGGCAGTTGCCGGTCGCAGTGATCGCCGGGGCCGCGCTGGCGGCGGCGCTCATGCCGATCTCCATCGGCGCGAATGGCTCGTACCGGTGGGTTCCGGCCCTCGTGCTTGAAGATGGCCGCGCCGTCGGACTCGCCTATGTGTTGTTCCACCTGACCGCCGGACAACTGCTCATCTGCTCGTTCCTGCTGGGCGGCGAGATGCTGCTGTCGCCGCTCCGCGCCCGCGGCCAGTTTCTGTTCGGCGCGGGCATCGGCGCGCTCACCATCTTCCTGCGGCTCTACGGCCCGCTGGATGGCGAGGGCTACTGGGCGGTGCTGGCGATGAACTCGCTCGTGCCCATGATGGACCACCGGCTGAAGCGGCCGGTGCTGGGGATGGACGAGTAATGGCGAATTGCGAATGACGAATGGCGAATTGGAAAGACCCCCCGGGTTTCAGCCATTAGCCGTGAGCTAGCCATAAGCCATAAGCCGTAAGCCATAAGCTCTCAGTTGTCAGTCGTCAGTGAAGGTCGCTTGTGGCACCGACTATTCAGTCGGTGTCGGTCTTTCGCGGGGCATGTGCGGGTGGTGACATGGCCACGGCCTTGGGCGGCCATGACCTCTTGTTCCCCATCGGCCCCGCGACCGGGTTAGAATCTCGACATGTTTCAACCTTCCCGCACCCGCCGCATCCTCAAGTGGACCGGGGTCGGACTGTCGCTCTTGATTCTCGCGGCTTGGCTCGCCTTATCCACCGGCCGCATCCATTGGGCATCGGGCAACAGCAGCATTGGCTTTTTTCTAAACCATCATTTCGTGGGTGTGACATCGGATCTAGACTTGGCCATCCCTATTTCAGATCAATGTGAAATGGTTGATCAGATAGATCGCACGCGGGTCGAATGGCCACGAGTCTATTTCGCCGAGTTGAGTCGAAGCACATCGTGGCCGCAACATGGGTTCTATGTTGCTATTCCCCTCTGGCTCCTGCTGCTCCTCACCGCCATCCCGACGGCGTGGCTGTGGCATCGCGACCGGCGGCGGATCCGGCCCGGTTGCTGCATCCGCTGCGGCTACGATCTGACCGGCAACACCAGCGGCGTGTGTCCCGAGTGCGGGGAGAAAGCCCGCCCGCCCGCAGGGTTGGCGGATTCGGAATGCGGCCTGCCCGCGAATGCCACGCTCGACAAGTCGGGTCGATGACCCGACCTGCGTCGCTTTGACGGCAATGGCTTTTCGGGCCTTCTAATCTCGTTACCGGGCAGCACCGCTTCGCCGCTGGGCAGGAGCTTCGCGCCAACGGGCTGCGCCGTCGCGCCGATGGGTTGTGGCGCCGCGCCGCTGGGCTGCGCCGTCGCGCCACTGGGCTGCGCCGCCGCGCCGCCGGGCTGCGCCGTCGCGCCACTGGGCTGCGGCGCGGCGGCGCTGCCCGGAAAATTCGCGGCGCAGGTCGACAATTCGGACCCGCACACGCTTTCCACCACCCTGCGGCCGTCTTTATGAGCCGGGCGTTCTCGCGTCCGCGAACCTTCGCGGCATGGCCGGGGTCGGGCCGCTCGCGTCCGATCACACATTTTGACAAAAACTGCACATGCGCTGTGCAACCGCCGCGCCGATCGGGCCGATGGTCTCCGCGGCGCAGCGCGCGGGGCCGCGAGGGCCTTGCGCGTGGCCTGACTTGGCTCCCGCGTCGTCGCGGTCGCGCCATGGATGAGAGGGAAAGGGAGTTTTTCCATGGGCACATACCCCACCAGCCCGCGCACCGCCTTTCTGGCGTGGTGCGAGGCCCACAAGACCGTCTTCACCGCCAATGCCGACGACATCGGCCTGACCACGGCCCAGGCCACCCTGTTCACCAACGCGACGAATGTCGCCGCCGGTGCCCTGAACGATCAGGAGGCCGCCAAGCAGGCCGCCATGGCCGCCACCGTGACCTGCGAGGATGCCTTTGACAGCCTCCGCACCATCGCGGGCAGCACGGTCCGCAGCATCAAGACGTATGCCGAATTGCAGGACAAGCCCAACACGGTCTATGTGCTGGCCCAGATCCCGCCGCCCTCACCGCCGACCCCGATGCCGCCCCCCGGCCAGCCGACCAATCTCATCGTCACCCTGACGACGGCCGACGGCGACCTGACCCTGCGGTGGAAGTGCGAAAACCCGGCCGGCGCGGCGGGCACCTCCTACATCATCCGCCGAAAACTGCCGACCGAGGCGAATTTTCAGTTTGTCGGCGTGAGCGGAAAGAAGGAGTTTGTCGATCAGACCCTCTATGCCGGGCCCGACAGCGTGCAGTACACCGTGCAGGGCCAGCGGAGCGACTCGACCGGCCCGCTGAGCGAGGTCTTCACGGTCAACTTCGGCCGCCTGCCCGACGGGGCCCTGACCGCGAACGTGGCCACGGGCGGCGTGATTGGAAGCGGCGTGAATGCGGCCGACGCGGCGCTGGTGGATGCGATTGTGAACAGCAAGGCGATGGGGAATGGCAGGAAGACAGCCATAAGCCGTAAGTAGACAGCCATAAGCCGTAAGCCATAAGCCGTAAGCTCAAGATAGAAGCAATGCAGCCCCGGCGCGCATTCGTAACAGGTGCGTAGCCGGGGCTTTTGTATTGCTAATGGCTAAAGGCTAATGGCTAACGGCTAGCTTAAGGCTTATGGCTTATGGCTTACGGCTATTGCCTGCCATCATCCCCCCGCAAAGAACCCCCTGTATATCCAGTACGGACTGAACCGCATCTCGCGCTGATCGTTGCCACGCAGGGCGTCGTCGAGGAGGTGCAGCGAGACCTCGATGTGGATGCGATCCTGCCAGGGGATCAGTTGGAAGAGGCCGGGGATCGTGGCGTAGTAGTCCTCGGGCGGGATGGGGCCGGCGTCGGTCACCGGTTGCGTGGTCAGGAGCAGTTCGACCGCCCGCTGCTGGAGGGCGAGGTGCACGAGTGGGTTCCACCAATGGGCGCGGATGTCGGGCCAGCGCTGTTCGTCGAAGGTGATGAAGGCATCGCCGAAGGCGGCGTCGCTCTCGCCGGGGCGGATGTCGAGGGTGGTTGGGCCGGGGTTGTAGAGTTCGGGCGGAATTGAGAGGGTCGTGCCGCAGGAGGAGAGCGTCGCGAGCAGCAAGGGGCCTGTCATCCAGACCGTTCGGAGTTTCATGATTCGCCCTCCAAGTCGCCGGGTACCGATCATCACTTGGCCTTCATCGTATCCGTCCATGACCTAACGCGGTGCCGATACTGGGTGCGGCGCCGACGGCCTTCGAAATGGCCTCGGGGCTGGCATTCGATCGATGGGTGCACCGAAAAATCATGGCGTCCGGCATCCGGCGCGATACAATTTGGACATGCAGATTGACCGAATCACCCTTGACCCGGCCGTCATGGCCGGCAAGCCCTGCATCCGCGGGCTCCGCGTCACCGTCGGCACCCTTCTGGGCCTGCTCGCCTCCGGCCATTCTCGCGAGCGCATCCTGCAAGCTTATCCCTATTTGGAACCCGAGGATATTGACGCGGCGCTGGCATATGCGGCCTGGCGCATGGAGGAGCGTGACGCGCCGCTCGTCGTGCCATGAGCATCCGGCTCGTGGTTGATATGAACCTGTCGCCCGAGTGGATTCCCGAACTGGCCCGGCATGGGTACGACTCGGTTCACTGGTCCACGGTCGGCGATCCGAGCACGGCCGATGCCGCAATCATGGCATGGGCACGACGGCACGGTTTTGTCGTTTTCACGCACGATCTAGATTACGGTGCGATCCTTGCCCTGACACACGCAGATGGTCCCAGCGTGCTGCAAGTTCGAGGTCAGAATGTACTGCCCACGCACCTGGCCGGCTTGGTCGTTGCGGCGCTTCGCCAACATGATGCGGCGCTTGCGGCCGGCGCGATCGTGGTGGTGGATGAGCGCAAGTCGCGCGTTCGCATTCTGCCACTGTGATACCGGGTCTCTCCAATGCACACTTCGGACTTCAATCCGGCGCAGCACAAGCCATCCAGTCTGGCTTGCGATTAAGATAACCGCTTGGCGAATGGAATGCCGGTCGGCCACCCGATTTGCCACCTCGCCTCCCGCTGCTATACTGCCAGTTCGACCGCCTTCCGCGGTCGCGCACTCGGCGTCATGAGGCGTTGACGGTCCGGCCCCATGCAATACGGGGTTGTGGCAGCGGGTCAGGCGGGAAACCGAGCAGCCCACCGCGGCTATCGCATGTGCCGTGGGTCGCTGGGCCCGAGCGGATTGACGCCGAGTGCGCGATCGAGGGGGAGGCAGTAGCGCGGTTCATTTTGGAGCATGGAGAAATGTAGAATTGGGAATGTAGAATGTAGAGAGAAGAAGATCGCTCACCTCCCTTTCTACATTCTACATTCTACATTCTTCATTCCTCTTCAGACCCATGTCCTACACCGTCCTTGCCCGCAAGTTTCGCAGCCGCAACTTCGACGAAGTGGTCGGACAGGGGCCGATCGTTCAGACGCTGCGGAATGCGATCGCCTCGAACCGCATTCACCACGGCTATCTGTTCACCGGGACGCGCGGGGTCGGCAAGACCTCGATGGCCCGCATTCTGGCCAAGTGTTTGAATTGCCTGACGTCAGACGGGCCGACCGCGGAACCATGCGACAAATGCGACTCCTGCATCGGCATTGCCCGGGGCGAGGATGTCGACGTCATCGAGATCGATGCGGCCAGCAATACGGGCGTCGATAACATTCGCGAACTCCGCAGCAACGCGGCGTTTCGACCGGCCCGGGCGCGGCACAAGGTCTATATCATCGACGAAGTCCACATGCTCAGCACCGGGGCGTTCAACGCCCTGCTCAAGACGCTGGAGGAGCCGCCGAGCCATGTGAAGTTCATCTTCGCCACCACCGAAATTCAGAAGGTGCCGGCCACGATCCTCAGCCGCGTGCAGCGGTTCGACTTCAAGTCGATTCCCGCCGCGCAAATCGCCGAGCAACTCGCCTCGATCTGCAAGGCAGAAAAGGTGAAATGCGACGAGCCCGCGCTGAAGCGCATCGCCAGGCTGGCGAATGGCTCGATGCGCGACGGCCTGTCGCTCATGGACCAGATCATCTCCATGAGCGGCGGCAACGTGACCGCGAAACTCGTGGATGAACTCCTGCCCGCGGCGCATGACGAACTGCTGGCGAAACTGATCGACAAGTTCGCCTCGCAGGATGCCGCCGGCGCGCTGGCCGCGGCCGACGAGAGCCTCGCCCAGGGTCACAATCTCGATCACTGGTGCTCGTTGCTGATCGGCCAACTCCGCGATCTGATGATGCTCCGCGTCTGCGGCGCGAATACCGATCTGGTCGATGCGCCAGCCACGCTGCGGGCGGCGCTGGCTGAGCAGTCGGCGAAGTTCGATGCCGGGGCGTACGTTTTCATGATTACGCTGCTGGAGGAATTGCGACGCTCGGTGAAATCCAGCGGGAGCGGACGGGCATTGGTGGATGCGGCCGTCGTTCGGCTGGCCGAGGCGTCGACATTCTCGTCGGTCGAGACGCTGCTGGCGCAGTTGCAGGGCGCGGCCCCCGCGAGTGGTCCGGTCGCGCACAAGCCGGCCACGCCTGCCGTTGTTGCTCGCGGTCCGGCGACACTCGCCTCCAGCCCGGCACCGGCAAAAAAAAAAGACTCGCTGATTGATTCGGATGCAGCACCGCATCAGGCTGTGCAAGACACGCCGTCATCGACGCCTTTATCAAGCCGAGCCCCCCTTCCAACGCCTCCGCAAACTCGACGCGATGTCAGCGGCGGTCCATCGCCGCGATCCGCCCCCGCGGCCCGCCCGACCACCCCGGAATCGACAGGCATCTTCAATCGTGTGACGCAGTCAGACCTTCGTGCCGCGCATGCCGAACCGATGGTCCGCGAGACCCTGGACATCTTTCGCGGTCGCATTGTCGACGTCTTCGGCACTGGCAACCGAAACGCCCCGGTGCAGGCCGCAAACGACGAATCCGCTGTTGAACAAACCGAAGATTGATGTGCGAGCGTGCCCTACACGGCATGCGCCGAGACCGGCAAGGTGAGCGTGAAGCAGTTCCAGTCCCCCGCCCCGCCGCGACCGCGCGTAACCTGCAATTGACCGCCAAGACATTCGGACCAATACCGCGACATGGCCAGCCCGAGGCCCATGCCCGGCGTGGCTTCATGTCCGCGACCGCGCCGGAAGGGCTGAAAAATGCCGCGACGCTCGGCCGGCGCGACGCCGGGGCCGGTGTCCTCGACTTCGAAGACGACGCCGTGCACGTCGTGCGACCGCGCCCGCAGCCAGATGCGTTTGTCATCCTGGTTGGCGGCGTGCTTGCAGGCATTGTCGATGAGGTTGGCGAGAATCTGCACGAGAAACTCGCGATCCACGCGGATGCTCATGTCGGGCGGACACCGATTCTCGACAATCAGTTGCTTTTCCGCGGATTTGACGCGATAGCCCGTCTCGTCGGCCACGGCTTGCAGCACATCGCCGACGTCGACATCCGACAGGCTGAGCCGCGCCTTCTTGTTGCCAATGCGGGCATAGGCCAGCACGTTTTCCACCAGCCTGGCCAGGCGGCTCGACTCGCCCTTGAGCGTTTCGACGTATGCCTGTCTTTTTTGCGGATCGGCAGCGGCGCCGTTGGACAGCAGATCGGTGTAGAGCTGAAAGGTCGTCAGCGGCGTCCGCAGTTCATGGGTGACGGCCGCGACGAAACGCATCCGCCGCTCGATCAACCCGAGGTACTTGGCCACGCCATAACTGATGCCGATCATCGCCATGAGCGACGCGAGCCACGCGGTGATCAGAGCGACCTTCAACCCCGTGGACAGCCCGCTCAGCGTCGGATGAACCGGTGTGCCCGACGACAGCCGCACGGGCAGCGAACTCATCATGGCTGAACGCGGGCCGATTCTCGGCGCGTCGGTCGGATAAACCGGCTCCAGTTTTAGATCCGGGTAGTTTTTTTCGGGGAACAGGTCACGTATTTCCGCAATGAGCAGTTCACGTAGGCGATCCCAGTCGAGCAGGATGCCCTGTAGGGCGCAGAATGCCGTGGTCTCCACCGACACCGAGCGAATGAACGCCAATTGCAGGTGTCCGTCGCCGGTCAGGTCGGCCCACGTCGGGACCATCGGGGTGCGCGTGATGCGCACGCAATCGGCCTGCGGCACCGAAAAACCGATGCTCGGGAAGAGCGCCGACAGGTTCTCGAGGGCGACCGTTTCCGGCTCGCAAATCTCTGTCGGATAGTAGGCTTGAAGTTTCTTCATTCGACGGGCGAACTCGGTTTCGGTGCGCCGAACCGTGGACCCGTCGTCATCGTCAGATACGGCCTTGCCGCTGCGACCCAACATCGGAAATCGCATCATCGAGCGGCTAACGGTTTTGTCCAAATGATCTAGAAGTGTGAGCGGCGTATATCGGTCGCGCAGACCTGCAAGCCAATTCTCGGGGCCGGCGCCACTCGTTCGCTCTTCGAATGGAATCGCACCGATGGGCGGAACGTCGATGGCCGCGCCGTCGAATTGGGGACTTCGCCATTCGATCTGCCCGGCGGCTTCGGATGCCTGAAAATACAACAGTATCCAATTTGCCTCGGGCCGCGCCGCGACCAGCGGCGACGGCAGCAGAACCGGCTCAACCGGTATGCGATCGGGATCGACCGCGCTGACGGCATGGGCCGGCTTATAGAGCCGACGGTACTCGGCATAGGGGCGGTGCTGCTCGCGACCGACGAACGCGTCGATAGCCGCCTCAAGCCGGGAAATGGCGAGGGCAAGCGTTTCATCATTCGCGCGATCGATCGCCTCGCGATCTTCGAGTCGATCCAACCGAATCGCCGACCGCGTCCCCCATGCCAGACCGCCGCAGACCAATAGCCAGATGATCGCCAGCGCGACCATGGCCCAGCGGCGTGTAGCACGGGGTGAAATCATAATGACTACGCCTTCGACTTGCCCTTGACGTTGACACCCGAGCCCAGCATGTAGCCCTTGCCGCGCACGGTGACGATCCAATCCTCTGGCCCGCTGCCGGACAGAGACGTCAATTTGGATCGTAGCCGCGCGATGTGCATGTCGATCGTGCGCGTTTCCACGCCGCCGCCGCTGATGCCCCAGAGCCGGGTGAGCATCTCGTCGCGCGAAATGGCGCGGCCGGCGTTGGCTGCCAAGTGGGCCAGAATGCCGCATTCGGTCTCGGACAACGCCATCGGCGCGCTTCCCTTGGCAGAGGCCTCCCGCCGTTCAAAATCGACGGTCGTAGATCCCCACGTCACCTGCTGCACGTGTCCCGGGCGTTCCGGGCTGCGGCGCAACACGGCCTGCACCCGGGCGGTCAACTCCCGCGCCGAGAACGGTTTGACCACGTAGTCATCGGCGCCCTCCTGCAGGCCATCGACTCGATCGTCCTCACCGCCCTTGGCCGTTACTACGATCACCGGGAGGACGGGGTGCGTTTTGCGCAGTGCCTTCAGCACCGACATGCCGTCCATCTTTGGCAGCATGAGATCGAGCAGGACCAGATCGACGCCAGGCCGCCGCGCCGCAACGAGCCCGAGTTCGCCGTCCGCCGCTTCGATGGCTTCATAGCCCGCGATTCGCAGCGCGTCGCAGACGCCCAAGCGAATGGCGGCTTCGTCCTCCACGACGACGACTTTGGCCAGGCTCATGTCGAATTCCTTAATTTGAACCTGCAACGACGCGAAAGATTGCTTGGTCAACCGCAGGTCGCGTAGATGTCGGCCGCGCGGCCGTGCCCACAATTATACGGAGAAACGTACTCCGCAAACCCGCCGGGTTTACACGGTCGTGACAGTCGGTCAATCGTCGACAAAACTGAAATCGCCCGATTTTCCACGGTTCTGGGCGGCCCACTCGATGGCCCGTTCCACTTTGTCGCGCTGAAAGGGGACAAAGATCGCACCGGCATCCACCATGTCCGGCGGCTTGGGATCGGCCTCGTGCAACAGGATGCCGACCATCCCCGGCGGCGACGCCATGGCGCGGGCTGCGTTGATCTCCCATATCACCCAGTCATCGAAACCGGTGCCCTGCGCGATGATGCAGACAAACACGTCGGCCGACTGAAGCGCGACGTGAAGGTGCGACTGCACACGCTCCGCTTGCGGTGAGTCCGGTGTGAATCCCGCTCGCGCGTCGTATAATGACCCGTCGTCATTGGTGCGCGACCACGCCTTGAGATGGCTGGCGACGCCGCCTTCGTCGGGTTCGTGGCAAATGTATATTTTGAGTCGCGATTTCATGCACAATGGCCGCCTCTTGCGATGGGTCGGCGACATGGGTCACTTCGACCGGGAACGTTTCTGATGGAAGTCTATCTGGTTCGCCACGCCATTGCTTATCCGCGCGATCCGGAGTCGGCGCGAATGGACTCGGCCCGGGAACTGACGCCCGCAGGCATCACCAAATTCCGCCAGACCATTCCCGCCTACATCAAACTCGGCGTCGACCTGGATGAAGTCTGGTCCAGCCCGTACGCGCGGACCCTGCAGACCGCGGAATTGCTCTGCTCCGGCCTCGGTCTCGGCCAACCTCCACGCCTCATGCCGGAACTTGAGCCGGACGGCAACATGGAGCGCCTCATTCCGGCGCTGGAACTCGTCAGCGACCGCCGCGCCATCGCGCTCGTGGGTCACGAACCGGCTCTGGGTGAACTGGCGGGCATGCTGCTGACCGGACGACGAATATCGCTTGTCGAATTCAAGAAGGGCGGCGCTGCGTGCATCGGGGTGCAACGCCTCAGTGCGAAGCCCGAGTCCGTGTTGAAATGGCTGCTGACTCCCAAGCAATTGCGATCAATCGGCCGTTCATGAGTTTTCGCTGGTTCTGAGCTGAATTCGGCGAGATTATCGGGCGTGCCACGAGAAGATCTTTGTTCTCGAAAAATCCAGCCTTAGCGCAACTCTAACATTGCGCGCGGTTTGGCCGGGCTGTTCAACTCCCGTTAAACGTTATACTGGACGCTTCATTCGATCGCAGTCTGTGGGGGCGCGTCGCATCGGTGCGGACCTGCGTCGCGGCAGTTAACTAGGGCTGCAACCTGGTGGAGCGATGCCATGAGCGCTCGATCGGACCTCGCGGGTTTTGCGCGCAAACGCCTCGATCGTTTTGAAGCCAATCTGGCGGAATCCCTGGCCACCGGCGAAGTCGAAGCCGTCCACCAGGTTCGTGTATCCAGCCGCAAACTGGTGGAGCCCATTCGCCTGATCGGCACATTTGTGGGCGAACGCGCCCCGCGACGAGTGATCAAGGAACTGCGGCGATTTCGCAATCGATTCAGGGATGTCCGCGATCTGGACGTGCTTCAGTTGTCATTCACGCAGGCGGGCAACGAACCGAATCTCAATCCGACTGATCTGGCCCAACTCGAAGGTTGTCTGACCAGCCATCGCCAGCGGGCCCTGAATAAGGCGCGCGGCAAGTGCAAGTCGCGGGAGATTGCCAAACTCATTGCTTCAATCGGCAAGCTGATCGACACGTTCGAAGCCCGCGCCGACAAGGACGACCGCCGCATCCTCGACGATGCCCGGGCGCAGTGGCGCGAGCGCGCCGACGAACTGATCGCCGAAACCGATCCGGCCAAATCACGGCAGAACCTGCATCCGATGCGGATCTGCCTGAAACGCTTCCGCTATAGCACCGAATTGATGTTGCGCCTGGAAGGCCGGGAAGACGACAGCATCCTGCGGGATTTGGCCGATCTACAAGATGAGCTTGGTGCATGGAACGATTGCGTCTTCGCCGCACGCGAGGTGGCGCGCCTCGCCGGCGATCCTGATACGCTTGCGGGCCAGCCCCGATGGTCGGGCCATCTGTTTGCCTATGCGGGAGAACGCTGTCTTCAAATGGAGGCTCGGCATGATTCCATTGTGGCCCGGCTACCCGAGGTCAATGCTTTTTTGAAACGGGTTTGCGAGGGACAGGCGACAGACGCGGCCCCTCGGCGCCTTTCACTCGAAAACAGCGCAGTTTGACTACATTCGAGGACCCCTCCTTGGCGGCACACGCACACGAAATCGACCCGCCGAAGCCGCGCGGCGCTGCTCAGGACTCGCGCGACAGCGCCTCCCAACCCAAAGAAGCTGATGTATTCAACTCCAGCACTCGAACGAACGGCGAGCATTCATTGGCCGATCGCAACGAGAGCATCCGTCGCCCGCCCGCGGCGACCTTTGGCGCGATCGACGTCGGCACGAACAGCCTTCACCTGCTCATGGTTGAGATTTCGCCCGGCGGCGATTTTCATGCCATCGGCGGTGACAAGGAACTCGTGCAAATCGGCCGCGGCGGATTTCGCGAACACAAGTTGACCCAAAAGAAGATGGATGAGGCGATTCGCACGCTGATGCGTTTCACCAAGCTCGCCCGGATCAAGGACATCGGGCGGATTCGAGCGGTGGCGACCAGCGCCGTACGCGAAGCCCGAAACGGCGGCGAATTCGTCGAGCGCGTGCTCGAGGAAGTCGGGCTGGAACTTCACGTCATCAGCGCCGAGGAAGAGGCACGGCTGATCTACCTGGGTGTGCGCCACGCCATGGACCTGGGCGGAGATGACAACCTGATCTTCGACATCGGCGGCGGCAGCCTGGAGTTCATCCTCGGCAACTCGGGCGCGGCCGACGTCGTGACCAGCGTCAAGCTGGGGGCATCGCGGCTCGCCGAGACCTACCTGCGCGGCGACCCGCCCTCCGAAGCGGAGTTCAAGTCTCTGCGAGAGCACATCCAGACACGGCTGGCCCCGCTGCTCGACCTGGCTGGGAAGCGACGCCTGTCACGGTGCATCGCCACCAGCGGCACCGTTCGCAACATCGCCGAGATCTGCGCCGAGCGCCGCGGCGTGCCGGATGCGGAAAAGAACCGGTTCCTCAGCATGAAGCGCAGCGAGTTGAAAGCGCTCTTCTCTGAACTGTCCGCGATGCCGCGCGAGAATCGCGCACGCATTCCCGGCATGGACCTCAAGCGTGTCGACGCCTGCCTGCCGGCCCTCATGCTCATGAATACGATCCTTCGCGCCGTGAACGTGGACGAAGTGCAATGCTGCGAGTCGGCCCTGCGCGAAGGCATCGTGGTCGACTACATCACACGACACCGAAAACACCTGATGGCCCGCGCCACCTGGCCCGATCCCCGCGCGCGAAGCGTCATCAGTCTGGCAGAGCGATGCCAGTATCGAAAAGCGCATGCCGAGCACGTTGCGAAACTCGCGCTGGAGTTGTTCGACGCACTTGCCCCGCTGCACCACCTGCCGGCGATGTACCGCGATCTGCTCAGATACGCCGGCCTGTTGCACGACATCGGCTACATGATCGGCCACACCGGCCACCACAAGCACAGTTACTACCTCATTCGCAACGGCGAACTCCGCGGCTTTTCATCGCAAGAAATCGAGGTGATGGCCAACATCGCCCGTTACCACCGCAAGGAGCGGCCCAAGCGCTCGCATTACAGTTATCAACACCTCAGCGAAGAGCACTTCCGACCGGTCCGAAAGCTGGCCGTGCTGCTGCGCCTGGCGGAGGCGATGGACCGCACGCATTATGGTGTTGTCGACTCGGTCTCCTGCACAATTGAAAAGGACGTGGTTAGAATTGCGATGCACGCCGATCGCGATGCGGAACTGGAACTGTGGACGACCAATCGCCAGGCCGAACAATTTGAGCGGGAATTCAAGCGAGGCTTGCAGGTCAGCATCGTGACGACGGGTCAGACGGAGGTCGATCGTGCAGGAAGCCAATGAACAGGTGCTGTTGCCCCACGATTATCCGGGGAGGCTCATCATCGTCGAGGGCATCGACGGTTCGGGAAAGAGCACACAGATCCGGCTGCTGCAGCGCTGGCTTCAGTCGCTCAATTATCACGTTGTCTTCACCGAGTGGAACTCGTCCGACGTCGTCAAAGCGACCACCAAGAAGGGAAAGAAGAAGGGTACCCTGACCCCGACGACTTACAGCCTGCTTCATGCGACAGACTTCGCACATCGCCTCTTGACCAACATCTTGCCGCCCCTCAAGGCGGGCATGATCGTCCTGGCCGATCGTTACGTTTATACGGCATACGGACGCGACGTCGTGCGCGGCTGCGACCCAACGTGGGTGCGCAAGGTCTATGCCTTCGCCCCCAAGCCCGACGTTGCATTCTTCTTCCGTGTCCCGGCGGACATTGCCCTGGCTCGAATCCTCGCGGCGCGACCGACCCTTAAAGACTACGAGGCGGGCAAGGATCTGAATCTCCACCCCGATCCATTCGAGAGTTTCAAACTCTTTCAGGGGCGCATCCTCGCCGAGTACGACAAGATGTCCGCGGCGCATGGGTTCGTGGTCATGGACGCCCTTCGCAGCATTCAAGAACAACAACAGTTGGTCCGCCGCGTCGTGCAGGATCGCCTGGCGGGCTATGAACGGGAGCCGATGATCGCATGAGCCAGTTACGCTTTCTGGGATCGGGCCTCCCCTACATCGCCGACGCCGACTATCCCGGCGTGCTGATTACGATCGAGGGCACTGACGGCGTCGGCCGCACGACGCAGGTCGAAATGCTGCGCGAATGGCTCGAACTGCGCGGTTTCGGCGTCATTGAGACCGGCTGGTCACGCAGTCAGTTGGTCGGCCGCGCCATCGACGACGCCAAGCAGGCCCACACCCTGAACCGGCTGACTTATTCGCTGATCTACGCGGCGGATTTTGCGGATCGTCTTGAAAAAGAGATCCTGCCCGCCCTTCGCGCCGGATTCGTCGTACTGTCCGATCGCTACATCTTTACCGCGTTTGCCCGCGACCTGGTTCGCGGGGCCGACCCCACGTGGGTGCGAGACCTCTTCGGATTCGCGCCGATCCCCCATCTCGTTCTGTATCTGCGCGCAGACATCGGCACCATCGTGCGGCGCGTGGTCTCACGCGGGCCGATCGATCCCTTCGAGGCCGGCCTCGACATCGGCATGGGCGCTGATGTGTATGACAGTTTCAAACGCTACCAGACCATGCTCATTCGCGAATTCGAGAAACTCGCGGGCGAGTTTGGTTTCCAGACAATTGACGCGAATGCGGAATACGAGACCATTCAGGATCGCATCCGCGAGCAGGTGTCTGACTTCTTCGAATCGCGCCCCGAATGGAACCGCTCGCGCCGTGCGGGCGAGTAGCCGGTAACCCGCAATTCACTGACCCAGCGTGCCGGGGAGCATTGCACAAGATTGTGCGTGGGCGAACGATTCTGCAGTGACCGTCGCGAACATTCCCTTCGAAATTACGCCCGATATTCGCGCCTGGGCATTCACTTCGCGTAACAAAGTTGCTAACATAGATGGAACCGTCGCTGCCGACCAGCGCATCGGGGAGGGTTCAGGGGATTCGCCGGCGGGCGTCGCCTGAAGAGGGAGTGCCGCACCGCATTGTCTTCGGTGGGCTGGAGCGGGAGATCATTATGCAGATCGGTTCGACGCCGCGTGCGCCGCGGCTGGGTGTGTTTTTTTCAATTCTCACCTGTACGTTGGTCTTTGCGGCCTGGGCGATGACGCCCTTTTCCCATGCCGGGGATGCACCGGCGCAACGTACAAAATCAGCAGTGACTACAGAGGACGCTCGCCGGATGGCGGCGCGGCAACTCGTCGAATGGGGCCTGGCCAAGACCCTGTTTGACTCGGTTTCACCGACCCATCAGGAAATGCTCCTGAGGCTTGCAGCGGACGCCGCGAGTCCGCGCGACCCGGTCGCGGTCTGTTTCGCGCCGGGCACCTCCAACGACCTCGTGCAATCATTTGAGACGGCCGTCTTCGGTCTGAATGCCGCCATTCCGCGCTACCAGGCCAACTCGCGCTGGTCCTCGACCGCCACCAACGGCGGCGGCCTCACACAGGGCACGCCCACGACGCTGAGATACAGCTTCGTGCCGGATGGCACTACTGTCCCCGACGGCGTTGGCGAAGGCGCGGGCGTGAGTAACTTGTTTCAATTCCTCGACGGCATCTACGGCAACACCGCCACCTGGCAGGCGCTTTACGCCGGCGTGTTCGCGCGATGGTCGCAACTGTCCGGGTTGACTTATGTGTTCGAGCCCAATGACGACGGCGCGTCGCTTTTCGGAAACGCGGGTGTCATCGGCGTTCGCGGCGATTTGCGCATGGCCGGCAAGCCCATCGACGGCAACAGCGGCGTGCTCGCCTACAACTTCTTCCCCAACGGCGGCGACATGGTGATCGACACCAATGACACCTTTTACTCCAATCTGTCGAATAATTCGATTCGCCTTCGCAACGTGCTGTCGCACGAACACGGGCACGGCATGGGCCAGTCGCACGTCTGCCCGATTCAGCAGACCAAGTTGATGGAACCGTTCTTCAGCGCGGCCTTCGACGGCCCGCGGCATGATGACATCCGTCTTGCCCAGCGCCACTATGGCGATCCCAGCGAACCCGACAATACCCGGGCAACCGCGAATCTAATCGGCCCGCTGACGCCCGGCCCAGCCACGGTCCTTGGAGCGGTTCCGGCGCCGGCCGTGCCGAATGGCTCGGTCCTGTCGATCGATGGCGATGGCGAGGAAGACTATTTCCGGATCAGTGTCGACGCGCCGCGCGGTCTGACCGTCATCGCGACGCCGATTGGATCAAGCTATGACTCCTCGGCGCAGGCCTGCTCGGGTCAGACAGCGAGCTGCTGCAGCGGGAACATCATCAACAGCGCCGCGATGGCCAATCTGGCGATTGAGTTTCAGGATGCCAATGGCGCATCCCTCGGCACGGTGGATGCGCAACCCGCCGGCACGGCTGAGTCAGGCATCGCGATACTTCCCGCCGCCGGCGACTATTACGTGCGCGTCTTTGAAATCGGGCCTGCTCCCGAATCGCAGCTCTACTTCCTATCGCTTCAGGTGGGAAATGTGCCGCTGACAATCACCCTGCCCAACGGCGCGCCGACCGCCCTGACCCCGGGTATCGCCGCAAGCTTCAACGTGCAGATCAATCCGGGCCAAGACACCGTTGTCGCGGGCACGCCGACCCTGTTTTATCGCTATTCACCCGGACCATATCAATCTATCGCCTTGATTCCGCTGGGCGGAGATCTGTATCGCGCCCCGCTGCCGCCGCCCGGCTGCAGTGACACGCCGGAATTCTATGTGAGCGTCCAGGGAACCACGACCGGCGTGGTGACCAGCCCGCAGGGCGCGCCGACCAACGCTTATTCGGCAATCGTCGGATCGACAATTGTCTTGGTATCACACGATTTTCAGACGTCCGGCAACTTCACTGTCGAAAACAGCACGTCGCCGGCGTTGACCGACGGCGCGTGGGATCGCGGCGTGCCGATCGTCAATGCCAACTGCGCCGCGCGCGGCGCGCCCCAGGCCGATGCCGATGGCTCCGGCCAGTGCTGGCTGACCGACAACAACTCGGCCAGCAATTGCAACTCCGACGTCGATGGCGGATCGACGTCGCTGCTCTCGGACACCTATGACGTGAGCACCTTGAATGACGCAACCGTTCGCTATTCGCGGTGGTTCGCCAATACCGGCGGTCAGAATCCGCAGACCGAGCCCATGTTCATCGACGTGTCGGCCGATGGCGGAACCAACTGGGTCAGTCTCGAAATCGTCGGGCCGACCACGGGCAGCCCCAACGGCCAGGTCAATGGCGGCTGGTTTGATCGTGCATTCCCGATCGCGAGTTTCGTGACGCCGACGTCGCAGTTCCGCGTGCGATTCACCGCACAGGATCCCGAACCAGGTTCAGTGGTCGAGGCCGGTATCGACGCGTTTTCGATTACCGGTCGCGATTGCCCACCGGTCGTCTGCACTTCGTGCGATCTCAACGGCGACACCGCCGTCAATGGCCTTGACATCGCGACCATGACGGACGTGCTCATCTCGGGAACCGCGACCAACGCCCAGATCTGCGCGGGCGACGTCCACGTTCCCAAGGACGGCATCGTCGATGCTGGCGACCTCGAGGACTTCGTCAACTGCGTGCTGTCGGCGCCGTGATGATTGCCTGAGTCGCCAATACAGTTTCTGTACTCAGGGCTCGAAGGACGCTGAAATGCGCGTCGGGCGCACGCGCGCCTCCCCATATGAAATACGCTCACGCGGGACTACACTGTCAGCAGGCCCGTGGGCAACCCAACAGGAGCAAGGCATGCTGACCAAGAAGATCGAGACATTGCTGAACAAGCAGATCAATCACGAATTCACCGCAGCCTATCACTACTTGGCCATGAAGGCCTGGTTCGAGACGGCCAACCTCTCGGGATTCGCCAACTGGATGCAGCATCAGGCGGCCGAGGAAGTCGAACACGCCATGAAACTGTTTCAGTTTGTCTGCGATCGCGGCGGACAGGTGCGGCTCGACACCGTCGAAAAGCCCGTCATAAATTACAAGACGCCGCGCGAGGTATTCGCCAAGGCGACGCAGCTCGAGCGGAACAACACGAAGTCGATCAACGATCTCTATGCAGTCGCGATGGAAGAGAAGGATTACGCCACCGAGAGCCACCTGCAGTGGTTCATCGACGAACAGGTCGAGGAAGAAAAGACCACGCGCGAAATTGAAGAACTGCTGGACATCGTCGGCGACAGCCGCAGCGGGCTGTTGCAGTTGAACCACCAGTTGGGCCAGCGGGTTTCGAAGGGGTGATTCGCACCCTTGAGTTCAATCGCCCTGCCCGATGCGAGCGAGTGGTTCGCAATTCTGGCTCATCCCCATTTTAGCAGGCGCGCAATTCCAATCGAATCGTGAATCGCTCTCCGTCAATGCGGTAGGTGTTTGCCACCCAATCTGATCAAGCAGGCGCGAGGCCCAGCGCCGCCGCGATGGCGTCGATGAGCGGCGTGATGATCGATTCAATGAGAGCGCTCACCACGCCCTGCAAGACCAGGCCTGTAATGCCGTTTATGGTTCCCAGAATCAGGGTGATCAACTGGTCGCTCAGTGAGTTCATGCTGTCGTCTCCAATGCGAGGCTGCGCTCAAACCCAGATAGACATCGTACCGCGCCCATCCGTGGATTCACAGAACATCGGCCTTTGCCGTTCTCCAGTGTAAATTCCGGCGATCCGTTATTGTACAATTCTGCACGTCCGCTTTTGCTGTTCTGCCCCAGGGTCCTTCACAAAGCCGCCACGTCCGCACCGTTCATCCTCACCCTTGGGCCGGACTCACACCGCAACGCAATCGGTGACGCCACTCGCCACATTCGGCCTCTGTCAGAAGGCCGTCATGCAACGGACAAGAAGGGGCACCCATTTCTCAAAACAAGCGCAACCCATGAGGCCCGCCCATGCGAATCCCGATCGCGGTCCTGAAGGGCCCCATGAACGGACTGCTTAACGGGTAGATCGTGGTCGGATTGAGGATCAAGCCCGTTGGCCGTCACCGTCCGCACCTTGGCCTTCATTCGAAGTGCTGCCGAGTGGACGATCCTCACGCCGAGCGCCTGACTAATGCCGCCGATCGGGTTGCGGGCCGCCCCCATTGCAGAACCCGCCGTTGGCCCTATCATCACAATCTTGCCGCGGAATTTCGCGGCCAGACGGAGAGCAGTCCATGGAACTCGTAGGTTGCGACGTATTCGTGTATTCCGAGAACGGCACCATGCCGGACGTGCCCAAGCAGATCGGGCCGCTCAAGCTGGAATTGATGAGCAATCGCGGCACCAAGGTCTGGCCGGCCACCGCGGCGCGGCTCGATTATTTTGCCGACGAATGGCGATGCCGATTCACCAGCGAGGGCGACAAACCGGTGAAGCGCAATGAAGTCGACGCCGTCGTTCGCGCGGTCATGGAGGCCGGCAAGCCCTGGACGCGAATTCAGACGCTCTGGCTGCAAAAAGACGGCAGCCGCGCTTTCAGCAGTCCATATTGAGTGGCAGTGGTCAGGTGTTGGTTGTCGATTTTCGGATTTCGGTTTTTCCGCCGTTAGCCTTTGGCTAATGGCTTAGGGCTAAGGGCTTAAGGCTTCAAAAATGGCACATCAAGCAGTCATGATTCGCGGCGACGGGACCGGTCCTGAGTTGATGAAGGCGGTCGAGACCGTCCTCAATGCATCCGGGGCCAAGATTGATTGGGTGGACATGCCCGCGGGCGAGAAGTGCATTCTTGACGGCAAGCCCATCGTGCCCGACGAGACCATCGAGGCGATTCGCAAGATCGGGCTCGCGCTCAAGGGGCCGATGACCACGCCGGTCGGCAAAGGCTCGGTTTCGGCCAACGTCACGCTGCGTAAGAAACTCGATCTGTACGCTTGCGTGCGACCGGTGCGAACGCTGCCAGGCGTGCCGACGCCGTTTACGGGGTTGGACCTTGTTATCTTCCGCGAGAACACCGAAGACCTGTACGCCCAGATCGAATACATGACCACGCCGACGGTTGCGCTGGCCAAGAAATTCATCAGCGTGGCGGCGTCGAAGCGAATCGCCAAGGCGGCGTTTGAATACGCCCGCAAGCACAAGCGGAAGAAGGTTACCTGCGTGCACAAGGCGAACATCATGAAGATCGCCGACGGCCTCTTCCTGAATACCTGCCGCGAGGTCGCCAAGGAGTATCCCGACATCGAGTTTGGCGACAACATCGTCGACAACCAGTGCATGCAGTTTGTCACCAAGTGGAAGCTCTACGATGTCATCGTCACCGAGAATCTCTACGGCGATATTATTTCTGACCTGTGCGCCGGCATGATGGGCGGACTGGGCGTCGCGCCGGGTGCGAACTTCGGGGCCAACTGCGCTGTTTTCGAGGCTGTGCACGGCTCGGCTCCCAAATATACCGGGCTCAATAAGGTCAATCCGACAGCGTTGCTGATGTCAGCGGTCATGATGCTGGAGCACATTGGCGAGCACGACGCCGCGACGCGGATCACCAAGTCGGTCGAGGCGATCCTCGGGGAAGGCTTGATTCGCACCTACGACCTCGGCGGTTCGAGCGGCACGCAGGAATTCGCCGACGAGATCGCCCGACGGATGAAATAGCACGCAAGCCTGTTCGTGTGAAGGAGCACCTAAGCCGGTTTGTGTGCCACTGCTTCAAGCAGTGGAGACGGCGAGAGGATGTTCATTCGTATTCGCACTGCTTGAAGCAGTGGTACACCCTCCATGAGCAAATCCAACGTCCAGCAGCGTTTCGGCGCGCACATGTCGATCGCCGGCGGGTTGCATCTCGCTTTTGAGTTAGCCCATGCCGCCGGTTGCGATTGCCTGCAGATCTTCGTGAAGAATCAACGCCAATGGGTCGCCAAACCGCTCGATGATGCTTCGATTTCGGCATTCGGCGGCGCGTGGAAGCAATCGCAAATCACGCCCATCGTGGCCCATGCGACCTACCTGATCAATCTCGGTGCGCCCGATGGCGACAATCGGCAGAAGAGCATCCGCGCGACGATCGACGAATTGGAGCGATGCGAAGCGCTCGGCCTGCTGGGGCTTGTGCTGCATCCCGGCGCGCACCTGGGCGCGGGTGTTGACGAGGGCATTCGCCGGATCGCCGCAGGGCTGGATGAAATTCACAAGGCGACTTCAGGTTTTAGAACGAAAGTCCTGCTCGAAAACACCGCGGGCCAGGGCAGCACGATCGGCTCGAAGCCCGCGGAACTGCGCGGCATCATCGATGGCGTGAAAGCGCCCGAACGGCTCGGCGCGTGCATCGACACGTGTCATTTATTCGCGGCGGGTTACGACCTGCGCGATGCCGGCAAGTATGACGAGATGATGGGCGAGATTGACTCGACCATCGGTCTGGCCCGCATCGCGTGCCTGCACGTCAACGACAGCAAGGCCGGCTGCGGCAGTCATCTCGACCGGCACGAGCACATCGGCGAGGGGCAGATCGGGCAGGCAGGGTTCGTTCGATTGTTGAACGATAAACGATTGGCTCACATTCCCCGCATACTCGAAACCGACAAGGGCGACGATGGGCGAAGCGTTGAGTTGGACATGAAGAATTTGGCGACGCTTCGCGGGTATGTGAGCCGCCAGCCGTAGTCGATCGTTCCACCATTCCCTAATTATTGGATTCTTCGCCCGTAGGGCGCACGATGGTTGCCAGGGGCTTCAGCCCCTGGGAGACGGCTCCTTTTCGAATTCGGCCCGGCAGGGCCGATGGAAGCTCGACCTCGCGCGTTGCGACGAAAGATCACGAAACTCACGCCTCGTCCGCCCTGCCAGGCGGGAAATTATATAAATGACGCTATCCGGTGACTGAAGCCACCGGCTACCAACGTGCGCCCTACCGGGCGAAAACCCAAGACCGCTGGCTTTCGAGAAAGCAGACGTGTTGCCAGGTCACTTCCGCGCATCGCTCGTCCCGGGCCAGACCTGTTTTCCGCCGACGTAGGTGTAAGCCACCCAGGTGTTGGGCAAGTCGTCCGGCTTCATCGACAAAATGTCGTCGTTCAGAATCGCGAAGTCGGCCAGCGCCCCGACTTGAATTACACCAAGCCGCGAACTCTCTCCGCAGGCCGCCCCACCACCGCGCGTGTACGCGGTCAGCGCCTCCTCCACTTTGATATTCTGCTCCGGCACGAACACCTTGCCATCCAGCGTCCTGCCGGTCACGGCGGCGTGCATGCCCTTGAACGGATCAAGCGTGACCACGGGAAAATCGCTGCCGAACGCCAGCGTCGCCCCGGCATCGAGCAGCGATCGAAATGCATAGCTCGTCTTGCAACGCTCCTTGCCGATCGCCGCTTCGGCGTATCTCCCATCATCGGCCTTGTGCAGCGGCTGCATCGAAGCGACTACACCGATCTTCGCGAATCGGCCGATATCGCCGGGCAGCAAGTGCTGCACATGCTCGATGCGCACGCAGGGAATGGGTCGGCCGCTCATCGCCCAATCAAGTGTGCAATCTTTGAGCCTTGGGCTTAATCGTTCATACACACTCAAGACTTCATGATTCGCCTGGTCGCCGATTGCATGCACCGCACAGCCGTAATAGTCCTTACCCACTTCAAAACAGGCGTCCTCCAGCCGTTTGGGTGGGCTGATGATCTCCTGTGGCAAGCCGCGATTACCCGGCGTATCCGCAAATGGCTCGGCCATGAATGCCGTTCGCGAGCCGAGCGAGCCGTCGGCGAATTGCTTGAAACCTGAAATCCGCACCCAGTCGTCGTCCTGATCCCAATTCTTACGAGTGTGATATGGCGACCAATCATCTTCCATGACGTAAACGCGCACTCGAAGCGAAAGTTCGCCATCCTTTCTTGCCGCTCTCAGCACGGCCACGTCGCTCCACGGCGACATTGTATGCACGCAGGTGATCCCGAATCGATTGGCCTCCCGCATGGACGCGGTCAGCGCTGACCGCAATTCACCCTGCGACGCAGGCGGCACGTGCTTGCGCACCAGATCGATCGCCGTCTCTTTCAAAATGCCGGTCGGCTCGCGCGTATCCGGGTCGCGCTCGATGCGTCCGCCCTGCGGATCGGCCGGGCCCTTCGCATCGATGCCCGCCAGCTTTAGCGCCGCCGAGTTCGCCAGCGCTCCATGACCGTCCATGCGATCCAAAAGCGCCGGGGTCTCGCCGGTCGCCGCATCGATCCACTGCCGCGTGGGCTGCGATGGATCGGCCCAACTCTCGGTCGACCAGCGTCCGCCGAGCACCCATTCGCCGGGCTTCCGCGTTTGGGCATATTCCCTCGCGGCCTGCACGAATTCCTTGCGATCCTTCACGTCGCGCAAGTTCAGCCGTGCAAGTTGCTGACCGCCGGAGATCAAATGCAAATGCGAATCGATCAAACCCGGCACGACGCGGCGGCCGTGGGCGTCGAGTACAACCGTCTTCAACACCTGCAACTTGAGAATGTCCTCGGTACTCCCGACCGCGATGAACGTTCCGTCCGCCACCGCGAACGCCTCGGCAGCAGGCATGACCGGGTTGCCGGTCCACACCTTGGCGTTCGTCACGATCAGATCGGGATGCTGTTTCTCGCGCGCGACTCCTTCGGCCGGCTGCGACGCGATCACCATGGGCGACGACTGGCTGACCATGCCCGCCGTTTCGGGTGGACCCGCCGGACCATCAATCGAAGACATCTCAACGCCCCCGTCGCTCACCGCCGGCGTGGCCTCCTGGCAACCGCCGAGGCTGAAAAGCATGAACATAACCGCGACCGCAGCCGTCCCAAGTCTCGTCGATATAATTCGGAGTTCCATCAGGGTCTTTCCTCGGGCCGGAGCCGCGCGTGTCGAATCATAATCCAAACGCCGCTTGCATCGACATCCGCGGACTCTACAAGACCTATGGCCCGGTGCATGCACTGGAGGGCGTCGATCTGGCCATCGCGCCCGGACAAATCCATGGCTTCCTCGGCCCCAACGGCGCCGGCAAGACGACCACGTTGCGCATCCTCATGGGGCTGATGCGAGCCACCGCCGGACATGCGTCGATCTTCGGGCTCGACGTGTGGTTCAACTCCACGCGCATCCGCCGCGACGTGGGGTATTTGCCCGGCGACGCGCGGTTCTATGGCTGGATGCGCGGCACGGCGTTTCTTGCATTCTGCGATCGGACGCGCGGCGGCACGCACGGTCAGGAAATCGCGCGGCTCATCGAGTGCTTCGGCCTCGACGCCCGCCGCCGCATCCGCGATTACTCGGCTGGCATGAAACAGAAACTCGGCCTGATTCAGGCTCTCATGCACCGCCCGCGTTTGCTCATCCTGGATGAGCCGACCACCGCGCTCGATCCGCTGGTGCAGGAAACGCTCTACGACGAGCTTCGGAACGCAGTAGGCCGCGGACAGACCGTGCTCTTTTCCAGCCACATGCTGAGTGAAGTGGAGCGGCTCTGTGATCGCGTGGCCATCATCCGCAAGGGCCGCATCATCGAGGATTCAACGGTCGGCGATTTGCGCACCCGTGCCGCACAAGGCGACGCCGTCCGAAAGGTGGAGTTCACCCTCCGCAACGGCGCGCTGGCCCACGTTCAACCGCCGCCCGCGCTGACCGGCGCGGCGGCCGGCGAAGGTCGCTGGATCGGCCAATGGTGCGGCCCCGTTGATGGGCTGCTGCCCTGGCTCGCACGAATGGACGTGACCGACGTCATGATCGGCGCGCCGAGCCTGGAGGATCTGTTCCGCGAATACTACAAGGACGACGGCGCCGGCGTGACCGACAGGAGCGCGACATGAGTCCGGCGATTATGCGCAAGACGCTGACCGACTACGGCCTGATCTGGCTGGGCGCGCTCGTGTTGCTGACCGGCTTCGTGGTGTTGTTCATCTTCGCCACGCACAGTGTGCCGATCGAACACGGCAAGGAATGGCTGGAACTACCCTGGGTGCGGGCATTCCTGAAGGCCATGGTCGGCGCCGACATGGCCGATGGTTTCTCACCAACCGGCATGACGTCGTTTGCATTCAGCCACCCGTTCACATGGGTGGTGCTGGTGGCCTTCATGCTCACGCTCACCAGCGGCGTGCTGGTTGGCGAGATCGATCGCGGCACCATGGACATCCTGGCGGGCCTTCCGGTCAGCCGCACATCGATCTACACATCGGTCTCAACAGTGATCCTGCTGCTCGGTCTCCCGCTAGTCTGGGCAATGTGGAGCGGCGTCGCGTTCGGACGCCGCATGGTCGGCGATGATGAGATTGCCATGGATCGCATGCGGGCGGTCGCGTGGCACTTGTACGTGACCTATGTCTATGTGGCGTGCTTCGCAATGGCCGTATCGGCCGTCTCGAAGCGCAGGGGCAATGCCATCGCATTCGCATTCGCGGCCATCTTCTCTTCATTTGTATTGAACTTTTTGTGCGCCCTGTGGCCGGCGGCTCGCAAGGTCGAGTGGCTATCGTTCCTGCATTTCTACACGCCCCTGCCGATTGCTAGAACCGGTCTGATCAAACACGATCACATGCTCACCCTGCTTGTCGGCGCGGCGGCCTGGTGGCTGATCGGCCTGGTGGTCTTTCGACGCCGCGACATCCATGCGTCGTGAGAGTTGAATGCGAGCGCGAAAGCGATCAACAGAAGGAGGCGATTGCGCGAGCTATCGAAGCGCGTCGCGCAACGGTGCATGCGATTGCTCGCACTATTGCCACTTGTTCCAGAATCGGCCCGATTTGACCTTAGGGCGTGCCTAAATCTCATCCCGGTCGGACTCCATCGAGTCCTTCCAGTCCGTGAGATTCTCAAGATAGACCGCGGTGCCGCGGGCGACGCAGGAGAGCGGGTCGTCCACGACCTTGACGCCCAGGCCCGTGGCGTCGGCCATGATGCGGTCGAGTTCCCGCAGTAAGGCGCCTCCGCCGCAGAGGTGAATGCCGCTGTCGACCAGGTCGGCGGCCAGTTCGGGCTCGGCTTTTTCCAGGGTGTGCGTGACCGCGTCGATGATCTGGCTGATCGGTTCGCGCATGGCCTCGCGGATTTCCTGACTGGTGACCACGGTCTTGCGCGGCAGTCCGCTGATGAGGTCGCGGCCACGGACTTCCATGGTGAGTTCCTGATCGAGCGGCGCGGCGGAGCCGATTTCGATCTTGAGCATTTCGGCCGTCTGCGGGCCGATCTGCATGTTGTAGGTGCGTTTCATGTGGGCAATGATCGCATCATCCAGATCATCCCCCGCGACACGCAACGACTCGGACACGGTGATGTCGGCCAGCGACATGACCGCCACTTCAGTTGTGCCGCCGCCGATGTCGACGATCATGCTCGCCCGGGCTTCAGCAATTGGAAGACCAGCACCGATACCCGCGGCCATCGGCTCATCGACGAGGAACACACGCCGCGCCCCGGCACGCTCGGCTGATCCGTACACGGCGCGTTTTTCAACCGCGGTGATTCCGCTGGGCACCGCAATGACCACGCGCGGTCGCACAAACCGCCGCGCGCCATGTACCTTTCGAATGAAGTAACCGAGCATCGCCTCGGTAATGTCGAAGTCGGCGATCACGCCATCCTTCAGCGGACGCACAGCAGTGATCGAACCCGGTGTCTTGCCTAGCATCTCCTTGGCGACGAGACCGACGGCGTTGCCGTTTTGCAGCACCTGATTGGTGCCCTTGCGCACCGCCACCACCGATGGCTCGTTCAGCACGATGCCCTCGCCCTTGACGCAGACAAGTGTATTGCACGTGCCCAGGTCGATGCCCATATCGACGCTGAACAGTCCTAGGAGTGAATCAAGCAGCACGTACGGCGTCCTTCCGTTGGAGATGATTCGACCAAGTTGCGATTGGCCGGCGCATTGACGCCGAATCGTCCCATCGTCCCTGTTAGGTCGCGATTCTATCGAACCTACGCCGCCGCGTCACGCGGGTTTGCGCGAATGATCTGGAATTGTGAAATGTTGGGGAGCGGGCCGGGAGTCGCCAGGTATCTGAACGGCCGGCGGGTGGCGCGGATCGCCCACCAGCGCACTGCGGCGCGGGGGTCAAAAGGTGTCGAGGTGACAAGGTGACGAGGTGTCGAGTTTGGCCAGACTTCGGGCTGACTAGCCTGCGAAGCCGGGGAATGGGGTGCCGAAGAGTTCGTTGCTTCGAATGATAACGAAGACGAACGCGGCCAGGACAAAGGCGAACGCAATGATGGTCATGGCGGTGTAGAGGTCGTTCTCCGCCGCCCGCGAGCCCTTGAATCCAGATGATGGCAAACCGGCCATATCTCTCGTCCCCTTTCAATCCCGTTTCAGTGCGCCGGCCACAGGTCTAGTCGACTGGCGATGAAATCTTGCTCTACCAACCCGCTGTCGTGGCTGGATCTATTTGCCCGAAGCCCACCCCAGAATCAGCGCCGCATCGCCAGGCTCGCCTCGTCGCGGGCCGTGTCGCCGGGCTGAATCGAGCCTTCGGACTGCTCAATCGTGCCGGCCGACTCGGTGGCATTGACGCGTGTGATCTTGACCGTGCCCAGGTACATCGGCTTGCTGCCGCTGCGGCGGTACACCAGGAAGTTCATGCCCGGCACGACGCCGTCGGCCGAACCGACCGACAGGCTGGCGAGGTTGCCCTGCACGCGGGTGATCTCGCCGCGAACCGGAGCCGTAATCGGTGTGGTGGACGAAACCTGCACATTGGGCACGTTGGCCTCGACGATCGCGGTTCCGCCCGGAATCTGCATCGCCGGGGCCACGCCGATGGTCCCGGAAGCTCGGCTCTCGTCAAACCCGGTGATCTGCTGCTGCAACGCGCGAACCTGTGCAGAGGCCATGGCGACGTTGGTCGTCAATTCCTTGACACGGTCGTTCAAATCGACATTGCGTCGTTCCAGTTCGCTGTTGCGATCGGCGATCTTCTTATTGAAGCCGCGTTCGTGGTCGAGCGAGGCACTGACGATCTGCAGTGAGTTGGTGAGACCGGCGACCGAGCCCTGCTCCGACGCGAGCTTGTTCTGCGTCTCGGCCAGGTTGCGATCGAGTTCGCCGATCTTGGCATTCTTCGAGGCGAGTTCGCCACGGAGGCTGTTCAATTCTTCCGAGTCGTGGCGGTGCTGATCCGCTGCCTGCTGCTGGGCGAGTTGATAGCTGCTTGCATAGGTGCGGGCCTTGGCCTGTTCGGCCAGCGCCGCCTCCTGCCAGTGAATCGCCGAAGCCCGCCAATCCTCCTGTCGTGCAAACGCGGCGACGACAAGCATCGACAACGCGATGGAGAACACGACGAGCAACACCACAAAGACCTTGGTCAGGACGTTCACAGGAGTACCTCCGCTGACTTCGCTTATTCGACGGCGACCGGGCATGCAATGCGGCGCCGACTGGTTCCACCATCCCCATGGTAGGCTGCGTTGTCAGGCTCCCGCCTCGCAGCCGGCGAGTCGTGACTCGCGATCCGGAAGAGGATTCCGGCAGGTTGGTTGGGCCGAACAGCGTCGACCCGTTACACCTTGATTATCCGCAACCGACCGCCGATTTGCAAGGGCGGGCGATGAGATTTCCAGGCGGCCCACGGGGAATTTGGCGTCCACCCGTTATCGGCCGGGTGGTGTCGCCGGTGCGTCTTCGGTGCGGCAATTGCCCCGTTTTCCTTGACCGGCAGCGCGGCAGCCCCTTAAATTACATGCTGTTCCGCGCGGCCACCTCAAGGGGGACGGTTTCGCGGACGCGCGAACCCGCCTCGGTCGCCAAGGCCGGCCGAACCAGCACGGCGATTGCTTCGCCACCGTAGCCAAGCCTCAACCTCGACTCGCCGCGCGGACAGCGCGCCCGCGACGTCAACGGTCGGGAATCAAGGAAAGAGCCAAGTCATGAAATTGAAATCTCGCCATGCATTCATGTGCCTCGGCCTGACACTGCTCGGCTGCGCGGCCACCGCCTCTGCGGACCTGCTGCCGCGCGCCGAACTGGAATCGCTCGGTGCCCGGCGCTATTGGGATGGCAAACTCCTGCTGCGACCCAATGAAATGGTGCAGCGCGTCGCCCTGCTCGACGAAAACCTCTACGTGCTAACCGATCAGAACCGCGTATTCGCCGTGCATGCGTTAACGGGCGTGCTGCGGTGGACGCGGCCGCTTGCCGAGCCGAATCAGACCGTACGCGGCCCGACGCATGCATCGCAGTTTGTCTTGTTCAGTGCTCCCGGCGACGTCCTTGTCATCGATCGGGCAACCGGCGAGTCCAAGGGCGAGCCGAGATCGATTCGCGGCGTCATCATCGATGTGCAGCACGACGATGCCGAGATCAACGTCGGTCAGTTGCACGGCCTGAGGGGCGGCGAAGAACTCAATATCTTTCGCGGATCGGGCATCGGCGCCGATTCGATCCCGCTGGCCAAACTCAGGGTCACCCAGGTTCGGCCGCGCTACTCCAAGGGCCGGCTCACCTACACCGATGAGGCGACCCGCGCCCAGGTGGGCGACAGAGTCCATGCCGAACTGGTGCTTCCGCTGAAGTCCGTGCGGTTGCCGTTCGCCCCTTGCTCGGCCGCAGTGGGCGATGACTCGCGTCTCTACTTCGGCGCCGCAAACGCCCGCTTCTACTGCCTCGAAATCCTCACCGGCTTCGAGCACTGGCAGGTGCGAACGCCGCGCACCGTGACCAGCACGCCCGCCTTGCTGAAGGACGACTTGTACTACGCCGGTCAGGACGGCCTGGTGGTCTCGTGCACCAAGGCTGATCGGGTCAAGAACTGGACCTTCCAGACCGAGGGCGCGATCTTCGCCGACCTCGAAGTGACGCCCAAGTTCGTCTTTGTGGCCTCGAGCGATCGGTCGTTGTATTGCCTCGATCGATTGACGGGCGCGCGGGTGTGGCGCGAACGCATGGACATGCCGCTTTCCACCAAGCCCGTGGCCAATGACGGCACGGTCTATCAGGAGGTGCCGGACTTCGGACTGTTTGCACTCGACGTCGAGTCTGGCAAGATCAAATGGAATCGGCCGGAGGGTGGTCGCTTCCTGATGCAGAACGCCGAGACGGCGTATGTCTGGAGCGGCCAGCCGGGTGAAGTCGGACGGCTCGTCGCCCTCGAACCGACCACCGGCAAGGAAAAGGGCGCCATCTCGACGATGGTCTTTTCATTCGCCGCCGCCTCGCGTCCGGATCAGGCCATGGTGTTTGTGTCGCGATTGGGCGATCTGCTCTGTGCCCGACCCAAGTCGGCCGAGCCGCTGAAGCCGGCGCAGCTGGCCGAGGTGCTGCGGGATGATCGCGCGGCCAAGGTCTACGCCAAGATGGGCGTCGACAAGAAGGAAGCCGAGAAAATTCGAGCCAAGGAAGAGGCCGCCAAGCCCGCGCCACCGGCCCGCCTCGGTCGCTACAGCTATCTGATGGGCGACTGGCTACGAAGCACGCGCGACAAGGAGCCGCCGGCGCCTTCCGATGATGCCGAGGCCGCGGATGCGGAGAAACCGGCCGACGCTGCAGACGATGAAGATGAGGACAAACCCGCCGCGTCGGATGACGAACCTGCGGACGATGCGCCCGCTGCCGCGGACGACGACGATGCCGATGACGACTCAAGCGCCGACGACGACGAGGGTGACATGGACGACGACTCGTCGGACGATGATGACGACGACACCGGCGGCGGTTGATCACCCGCCGGTTTGCGAATCCCAGTTGAAACTGTAACCTAACGGTCGGCCTGCCCCTTCGGCGAGCCGACCGTTTTTTTCGCGCCGGTGCGGCAGCGCCGCCATTGTCAGGCGACGCCTGTCATCGACCGCCGCCGGCGCCGCACTCCAAGGATGGTCCGATGTCCACGACCCCCATTCGCCGCGCCCTCATCGCCGTCTACGACAAGACCGGCATCGTTGACTTCGCCCGCGCTTTGGTGGACGAATTCGGCATCGAGATCATCTCTACTGGCGGCACCGCGAAGCACCTCAAGGACGCCGGCATCCCGGTCACCATGGTCGAGGCCGTCACCGGCTTCCCCGAGATGCTCGACGGACGCGTGAAGACGCTACATCCCCACATCCATGCGGGCATCCTCGCCGATCGCGACAACCCCGAGCACATGCGCCAGCTTGCCGAGCACAACATCCAGCCGATCGACATGGTGGTGGTGAATCTGTATCCCTTTGAGAAGACGATCGCCGATCCGAATTGCAAATTTGAGGATGCGATCGAGATGATCGACATCGGCGGGCCGTGTCTGCTCCGCGCGGCGGCGAAGAATCACAAGCATGTGCTGGCATTACTGGGAAGGGAATACGGATACGAGAAGTGCTTGAAGTTTCTTCGCGGAACGCTCGAAAATGACGACCGCGATTTTCGCGCCCATGAATCTGCGCTGATTTTTCTCGGCATACGCGGATACGACACGAAAGTGTCTGACTATCTCTTTCTTGCAGCCGATCCGTCACTTCGCGATTTCAAGTTCGACTTGCTTCCATCGCCGCACTTTGCCATCTCGGTGTTGCATGAGATCGCGACCTATGGCGAGAATCCACATCAATCTGGCGCATCGTATCAACAAGATGGAAAAGACTGGAAGCTAAAGCCACCTTCGGAAGTCGAAGATCGGCCCAGGATGTCATTCAACAACTACGTCGACGCCGACGCGGCGCTGGGCCTGTGCGCAGAGTTGACACGGGCAGGGAACAAATTGTGGCACCGACTATTAGTCGGTGTTCGTCGTAAAGCCGCCAAGGCGCAGTTGCCCGCGATCTCCCAACAGTTGAACACACGGCGCAATCTGCCCCACATTCAGCGCCCAGGCGCCACTTACTTTCTGACATTCCGAGTCACGTCGGGGACTCTGACCCCGGATGAACGGGGCATCGTCATGGAATGCTGCCTCTTCCCCGACAAGACAAAGTACTGCCTGCACGCCGCCGTGGTCATGCCGGACCACGTTCACCTGTTGATATCACCACTCGAATCTGAACGGGGCAATTTCTATCAGTTGGGGGAAATCACGAGAGGCATCAAGGGTGCATCGGCGCGGCGCATCAACGAACTGGTTAAGCACGAAGGCTCCGTCTGGATGGATGAAACCTGGGATCGGATCATACGCGACGAGGCCGAGTTTTTCCAGAAGCTCGAATACATCGTGGGCAATCCCCGGACCGCGGGCCTTGAACAAGATGAGCCTTATCCATGGTGTGTGCATGAAGCCAAACCTGGTTGGATCAAAGACGAGAGGTCAGCGGGAATCGACCTGCAACATGCGCTGGTTTTTCCGAGTGTTGGGCATAGGGCGGTCGGTTCCGCAGGCGCTAAAAAAGACGAACACCGACTAATAGTCGGTGCCACAAGTCAGGCTCCCTTGCAGATTCATGCGGTTGTCTTCATCAAGCACACCAATGCCTGCGGTGTCGGCATCGGCGATGACGCCTCCGACGCCTATCGCACCGCGTACCTAGGCGACCCCAATGCCGCGATGGGCGGCGTGCTGGCGGTTAATTTCCCGGTGACCGCAGACTTCGCACAGGTCGTGATGGAGACATACGACCGTTTCGGCAAGGCCGCCGGGACTGGCGGGTTCTTTGTCGAAGTCTGGGTCGCACCGTCGTTTGATGACAATGCCGTTGCAATTATTCGCGGAAATGCGGAGTCGACCGCCGAAATTCCAAATCCACCAAAGAAAAAATGGGGCGAAAACGTGCGCCTGTTGGCCATCGGCGATATCAGCGAGGAACCCGACCCGAAGGCGCTCGAATACAAAACCATCGCCGGCGGCATGCTCGTTCAAACGCCCGATCTGATCGGCCTGAACGAAGACCAATGGAAAGTCGTTACAAAGCGAGCGCCAACAGAGTCTGAAATGTCCGATCTGCGACTGGCCTGGCTTATCGCCAAACACACCAAGAGCAATGCCATTTCGATCTGCAAAGACGGCATGCTGATCGGCAATGGCGCGGGGCAGATGTCGCGCGTGATGAGCTGTCGCATCGCCACATGGCTGGCCAAGGAGAACGGCCACGCCGACAAGCTCGCGGGCGCGGTCGCCGCGTCCGACGCCTTCTTCCCCTTCCGCGACGGACCGGGGATTCTCATGGACGCAGGGATCACCGCGATCATTCAACCGGGCGGATCGAAGCGCGACGAGGAGACGATTGCCGCGTGCGACGAGCGTGGCGTCGCCATGATCTTCACCGGCACGCGCCACTTCCGGCATTGAGCAATCGAGGCCACACACACCGAATCCCGCACTCAGACCGTATCATGCCGCCATGCAAGTCGGCGATCCGTCACATCCCGAAGTCCGGCGCGTGCGTCTGCTTGCATTTCTGGTGATCCTCGCAGCACTCGTGGCCTTTCACAACAGCGTGGACGGCGCGTTTCTACTCGATGATTTCGACGCGATTCACAACAACACGACCATACGCCATCTCTGGCCGCCCTGGTCGGCGCTGCAACCGCCCCGCGAGACTTCTGTTGCGGGTCGGCCGCTGGTCAATCTGTCGCTGGCCGTGAACTTTGCGATTCACGGGCTGAACCCGCGCGGATACCACATTGTCAACATCGCGATTCACGCGGCGGCGGCCCTGACGCTCTTCGGGCTGCTCCGGCGGCTGCTTCAAAGTCCGAATTTGGCAGGCCGGTTCGAGCGCGATGCCGATTTCATTGCGGCGATGGTTGCCGTGCTGTGGGCCGTGCATCCGCTGCAGACCGAGAGCGTGACCTACATCGTTCAACGCGCCGAATCGCTGTGCGGACTGATTTACCTATTCACGTTGTATTCATTCGCGCGGAGCATGGCGTCGCCCCGCCCTGCCCGGTGGCAGATCGCTTGTGTTATTGCATGCTTCACCGGCATGGCCTGCAAGGAGATCATGGTGACGACCCCCCTGCTGGTGTTGCTCGTCGACCGGGCGCTGTACGCCCGGTCGTTTCGCGAGGCGATTACGCTTCGCGGCCGCCTTTACCTTGGACTTGCTGCGAGTTGGATCATCCTCGCTTTCTTGCTAGCGGGCACACCGCGACCGACGTCCGCCGGGTCGGCACTGCCATACGGTCCCATCGCCTACCTGCGAACGGAGGCAGGCGTCATACTTCATTATCTCCGTCTGTCAATCTGGCCTGATCCGCTGATTCTCGATTACAATTGGCCGATCAGCCCATCCTGGGCGCAGGCGATGCCGGCATTCGTTGCGGTGGTGGGCCTCGTCGTAATCACCATATGCGTCTGGATTCGACGGCCGACGCTCGCCCTTCCCGCCATGGCGTTTTTCCTCATTCTCGTGCCGACGTCCAGCTTCTATCCCATACTCGATGCCGCATTCGAGCACCGAATGTACCTGCCGCTCGCACCCATCCTGCTCATGATCGTGCTGGCGCTTCGGGCGGTCATACTGAGAACGCCCGCGATGACACCTCGATCAAATGACCGAGCCCTACTTGCGATCGCGGCAATCGTCGCATTGCTGCTCACCGTCCGCACAATCAGTCGCAACGCGCTGTACGCCGACCCGGTCGCACTGTGGAAATCGAACCTGGAGCACGGCGGCATCGACAACCCCCGGGCCATCACCAACCTCAGCGGCGCCTTCCTCATGAACGGTCAGTACGTCGAGGCCCGCGAGGCGGCCCTGCATGCCGTTCGACTCTCGACCGACAACCCGGAGGCCTATGTCAATCTCTGCACGGCCTCCCTGAGGCTCGGGCTCGTCGACGAGGCGATCAACATGGGGCGCATCGCCGTCAATCTGCGCAACGCCTGGCCGGCGGCCCATTTCAACCTCGGCATGGCCTACCGGGCGGCCGACCGAATCGATGACGCCCGCATTGAATTGGAGAAAGCCCGCGACCTCGATCCGGACAGCCCGATGATCCGGGATGCGCTTGCGAATCTAAGCGCCCCGGTCCCGTCAACCGATGCGGTGGGTACACACCCAGGACCCGCCGATCCGGCCGCGCCATAACCTCTTACCCATGACAGAGTTGCCACGCTTCCAGCCAATGGCTCAGGCCCGGGATTCGCAGTCGTAACCCTTGACAAAACCGCTGCGATCGATTCGACTGCTGGGTTCCCCGTGGCGGTCGGGTTGTCAGATTTGAGCCAGAGTATGTCGGCCTAATTTGTTGGCCGATTCAGACCCCGCCCAATGGATCGGAGTGAACGTGCGTACGCCGTTTGTCGCAGGCAATTGGAAGATGAATCTCGACCTCGCCAGCGGCCTTTCGCTGGTGTCGAGCCTGCGAGCGCTGGAGCCGAATCCCGCGATTGACGTCGCGGTGATGCCGCCGTCGATCTATCTGTTCGGAATCGTTCAGGCGGCCGCCGGCAGCAGCATCAAAGTCGGTGCGCAGAATTGCTGGCACGAATCCAAGGGTGCGTTCACGGGTGAACTCGCGCCCGAGATGATCCGCGAGACCGGGTCGACCTACGTCATCCTCGGTCACAGCGAACGGCGGCACACCATCGGCGGCAAGGCGAACGGCCGCGTGATCGGTGAAGACGATGCGCTCATTTCGCTGAAGTGTCGCGCCGTGCTCAAGGCCGGCCTCACGCCGATTGTCTGCGTTGGCGAGACACTCGCCCAGCGGGATGCCGGCGAGACCGATGCCGTCCTTGCAACTCAGATCGCTGGCAGCCTGTCCGGCGTGGACGGCGCGGCGGCCAAGTCGCTGGTCATCGCATACGAACCCGTGTGGGCCATCGGCACCGGCCGAAACGCGACCGCCGAACAGGCCCAATCAGCCCATTCGCACATTCGCGGTTTGCTCAGCGAGAAGTTCGGGCAACTGGCCGCCGACAGCGTGCGAATCCAGTATGGCGGAAGTGTGAAGCCGGACAACGCGGCTGAACTGATGAAATGCCCCGATGTCGATGGGGCTTTGGTGGGAGGCGCGAGCCTCGTGGCGGCGGACTTCGCCGCGATAATCACGGCATGTATCCGGGCCAAGGCGCTTCGCTGACACGGCCCATCTGTGAGAGAACGGACATCATGATTCTTGCATCGTTCTGGACGCTCAGTTTGGCATTCGTATTTATCCTGGTTTCGCTCCTGCTGATCGGGCTCATCCTGCTGCAGAAGAACCGCGGCAGCGGCCTGTCGGGCGCGTTCGGCGGCGTCGGCGGACACTCCGCCTTCGGCACCAAGACCGGCGACTTCCTGACGTGGCTCACGGTCGGATTGACCGGCGTGTTCCTGCTGCTGGCCATCATTGGCAACTTCGCATTTGAGCCGGCTGCCGTGGCCGCGCGACGCGCCGCGCAAAACGCCCCGCCGGCCCCCGTCACGCCGACGCAGATTCCCATCACCCCGACACCGACGCCTCCGCCGGCGACGCCCACTCCCACGCCTACGCCCGCACCGGTTTCGATTAACCCGCCGGCCGCGAACCCATCGACGCCCCCGGCAACCGAAGCGACGACGCCGGCCGAATCGACGACGCCGGTTGAAACGCCTGCGCAATCACCCCCCGCGGATTCGCCGGCTCCCGGGGGCGAGACACCGACCACGCCCTGATACAAAGTTGGAGTGATGCACGCGCTGCCGATGCGGTTTGGCGGCGACCGTGTTTCAATTTGACGGTTTGCGATATTGCTGCCTGGCCCCAGTAGCCGCCGGACGGTTTGCATGATTCACAGCATGACGGGCTATGGCGACGCGCAGGCTGCCGAGGGCGGCATCACCTATCGCGTGGAAATTCGCAGCCTGAACAACCGCTACTTCAAGGCCTCGATCAAGCTCCCGGAGCAGTTCCAACTCTTCGAGACCGAGGTTGACAAGATCCTGCGAAACAAACTTGGGCGCGGCAGCGTGACGTATTCGCTGCGAACCAAGGACGAGTCGCCGGCATCCGCTTACTCGATCAACAAGGCGGCTCTCGCGCACTACGTCGCCCAGTTGCGCGAAGTGGCCGGCGGGGACGGAGGCACGAAGTTCGATCTGGCCGCATTGCTGGAACTGCCCGGAGTCTGCCAGCCGCCCGACCTGGACGAGTCCATGCGCGCCACGCAGTGGGCCTCGATCGAGCGGCTGACCCTGCAGGCGATTGATCGGTTGACGCGGATGCGCGAGACCGAGGGCAAAGCGCTGCTGGCCGATCTGACCGCCCAACTGGATGTGATCCGCCGCGGGCTGACCGCCGTGCAGGCGCGCTCGCCGCGCGTGGTGACGGACTATCACACAAAGTTGAAGTCGCGCGTGCAGGAGTTGCTTTCGACGGCGAAGATCAAAATCGACGAGGACATGCTGGCCCGAGAAGTGGCCATCTTTGCCGATCGCTGTGATGTGAACGAGGAGATCGCCCGGCTGGCCAGCCATCTGGAGCAGTTTGAATCGCTGACCCGATCGCCCGAGGAGGCCGGCCGGAAGCTGGAATTCCTGACGCAGGAGATGTTGCGAGAGGCCAATACGATCGGCAGCAAGGCCAACGACGTCGAGATCGCCCGGCACATTGTGGAAATCAAGGCGTCGATCGATCGCATCAAGGAACAGGTTCAGAACGTCGAATAGAGGATTTCACCGAGAGCCATGGCGGGCGAACAGCGGACGAGCGGACGGTTGATCGTGATCAGCGGCCCCAGCGGGGTCGGCAAGTCCACGGTCTGCCACCGGCTGTGCGAGACGATGAATGCGGAGTTCAGCGTGTCGGTGACGACGCGGAAGGCCCGCCCGGGCGAGACGCATGCCCGTGACTATCATTACGTCACGCCCGAGGAGTTCATTCGACTGCGTGACACCGGCGGCCTGCTGGAATGGGCCGAGGTGTATGGAAATATGTACGGCACGCCGGCCGAGCCGGTGGAGGCCGCGACGCGACAGGGCAAGACGATTATCCTGGAAATAGACATCCAGGGTTGTGTGCAGGTTCGACGGAAGCGGCCCGATGCCGTGACGGTCTTCCTGCTTCCGCCCAGTTCGGATGAGCAGAAGCGGCGGATCGAGGGCCGGAAGACCGACGCCGAATCGGTGATCGCCCAGCGGCTGGCCAAGGCCGACGGCGAAATCCGATACGCGGCGGAATCGGGATGCTACGACCAGTTCATCATCAATGACGATCTCGATGCGACCGTCGAGAAGATTGCGGCGCTGTGCGCCAAGGAGCAGTAAAAGCGATGTTGGATGCGATTAAAGACGAGGATGTGATTAATCGAATCGGCGGACGGTTCAAGCTGACCGCCCTGATTCAGAAGCGCTGGCGCGACCTGATGTTCGGAGCGCGGCCGCTCGTGGAGCCGGCGAAATTGACGCCGCTGGAAATCGCCGTGCAGGAAGTCGTGCAGGGCAAGATCGGCATTGACTACGAGAAATCGAAGATTGAAAAGCCGTCGAACTAGCAAGGCCTCCGGCGTCGATGCCACGCGCCGCGACAGCCTCGACGACTACGAGGTGGTCGTCGCGGTCTGTGGCGGCATCGCGGCCTACAAGGTTTGCACCGTCGTGTCGCGACTGGCTCAGCGCGGGGCGGGCGTGAGCGTGGTGATGACCGAGGCGGCGACCAAGTTCGTGACGCCCTTGACGTTCGAGTCGCTCACGCTACGCCGAGTGTTCACCAGCGCGTGGGAATCCGAGGGATATCACGATCCGCAGCATTTGCGGCTGACGGAGCAGGCGGACCTGTTTCTGGTCGCGCCTTGCACCGCCAACATGATCGGAAAGATCGCCCACGGCATCGCCGACGACCTCGTTTCGACCATGATCATGTCCACGGACTGTCCAGTCGTGCTCTCCCCCGCGATGAATACGCGGATGTGGGAGAATCCGATCGTGCAAGGCAACGTAAAGACCCTCGCGAAAGCGGGGTACGAGATCATCCCGCCGGCCGACGGCTGGCTGGCCTGCCGGACCGTTGGTGCCGGGCGGCTGCCGGAGCCGGAGCAGATTATCGACTCTGTGGCCTCCAGACTGACCCAACGCCCGCCACGCCGCGGCGGTTCACGCGATCATTGATTAGGCTCTCAAAGGTGGCGATTCGGTGGCCTCTGCAATTTGGACTAACAAGCGAAGGCTGAACATCGTCATCACCGCCGGCCCCACGCGCGAATATCTCGACACCGTTCGATTTATCTCCAACCCTTCATCGGGAAAGATGGGCTACGCCATCGCCCGCGCCGCGGCAAACTCCGGTCATCGCGTAACGCTGGTGTCCGGCCCGGTCGCGATCGCCCCGCCGCCCGGCGTGATGGTCATTCAAGTTGAAACCGGGGCAGAGATGTCGCGCGAGACCAAGCGGGCGTTCAAGTCCGCCGACGCGGCGATCCTGTGCGCCGCGGTCTGCGACTACCGCCCCGCAAAAGCATTCAAGCGCAAGCAACCCAAATCCACCAACGGCCTCAGCCTCCTCCTCGTTCCGACCGAGGACATTGCGGCATCGCTTGGCAAGATCAAGGAAGATCGCATCACCATCGGCTTCGCGCTGGAGGACCACGACGGCCCGGCGCATGCCCTTGCCAAAATGCAGCGCAAGCGGTTCGATGCCATCGTGTTGAATGACCTCGGCAATCTCGGCGGCGACCGCGCGTCGGCGGTGTTTATGACGGCCGACGGTGAGCGTGAAGTGTGGCCGCCGGTTTCCAAGGCGCAGATGGGCCGGCGCATCATCCGCCGCCTGGAATCGCTGATCGCGGGCGCTGCGGGTTCCAGAACCTCGCAGCGGCGACCGCGACGCGCGAAGTAATCGCCGACCGGCCAAACGGATTTTCGTCACATGTCAAAAACCCACGTGAGATTCGTCTGCTCCCACTGCGGGGCCTTCCAATCGAAGTGGATGGGCAAGTGTCCCGACTGCGGCGAATGGAACAGCCTGTCCGAGCAGGTCGTTCGCGATGTGGGTGAGGATCGACATCGTCCGCTGGTCGTCCGCGACGACGACGAATCGCCGCTCGTCGTGCCGGTCGGCGACATTCAGCCCGACGCCTCGTCGCGCTGGCCCAGCGGACTGCCCGAATTCGACCGCGTGCTCGGCGGCGGCATCGTGCCCGGCTCGGCCGTGCTGATCGGCGGCGACCCCGGCATCGGCAAGAGCACTCTGTTGCTACAGGCGGGTCAGGCAATGGCCGCGCTGGGGCACAAGACGCTGTACATCACCAGCGAAGAGTCACTGGGGCAGGTGCGGCTTCGTTCGGATCGCCTGACCGCTGGGGCAACTGAACATGAGACTCTGCGCGAAATCGGTACGACCGCATCCGGCAAGTCCAGATCGCGCAGCGGATCACCGCGCAAGGCGGAGTCGCCGACCGAATTGCTCGTCTCAGCGCAGGCCAATCTCGACATCATCTCCAACATCCTCAGCAAGGAACGCCCGGATGTCGTCGTGATCGACAGCGTGCAGATGGTCTATCGTCCCGACGTCGCCGCCGCCCCGGGTTCCGCAGCCCAACTGCGCGATGCCGCCGCACGGTTGATCTGGCTCGCCAAGCAGATGGGCTTCGCACTCATTCTGGTCGGTCATGTCACCAAAGACGGGGCCATCGCCGGGCCGAAAATCCTCGAACACCTCGTCGATTGCGTGATTTATTTTGAAGGTGATCGCTACCACGCCCACCGCCTGATTCGCGGCGTCAAAAACCGCTTCGGCTCGACCGACGAAATCGGCATCTTCGAGATGACCTCGTCGGGGCTGATCGGCGTCGATGATCCGTCGCGTATGTTTCTGGCCACCCAGCGGCAGGCCCGACCCGGAAGCGTCGTTCTGTCCGCCTGCGAGGGCACGCGAACGCTGCTGGTCGAGGTGCAGGCCCTGACGTCGCAGAGCGTCTTCGGCAGCGCCAAGCGGAAAGCGACCGGCGTCGATGCCAATCGGGTTTCGATGATCCTGGCCGTGCTGGAGAAGCATGGCGACGTGGTGCTGGGCGATCAGGATGTCTTCGTCAACATCGTCGGCGGTGTCCGGGTGAACGAACCCGCGGCCGATCTGGCCGTAGCATTGGCAGTGCATGGCGCGCTGACAGGTCGCAGCCTTCCCGAGTCCACTGTCGTCTGCGGCGAACTGGGACTCGGCGGCGAATTGCGATCGGTCAGCCATCAGCGGCAGAGGATGGCGGAGGCGCAGCGGATTGGCTTTCGGACGATGATCATTCCCTCCGCCACGGGCCGCGGAAAGACACCCCCGACAGGAGCGACGCGCGAGAACATGAACTTGCTCACCTGCGAAACGCTTGCCCATGCCATTCGACACCTGTCCTGATCTGCTGGTCGATGAGTCGCCGGCGTCGCGGCGCGTCAGCCAGGCGCTCTTGACACTGGCCATGGTCGGGATGTTCGGCTCGCTCCTGATCGCCTCGCCCAACGCCTTCTCGCCGGAGCATCGCGCGGATCATTCGCCGCTGCGCTGGCTGGTCGACGCCCTGTCGCTGTATGGCCAATGGCCGACACTCGACGGCAAGGAAATCCGCTTCACGATCTTCAATCTGTGCGCAGCGCTCATGCTTCTGGTCGCCGGATTACGGCTGCTCACCCAACGCGCGCAACCCCGCATGGCGCTCGACGACCTGCTCGATTATCGTGCGCGCGCTGCGAGTCCAGCCACGTGGGGACTGTTTTTTCTGTTTTGCAGTGTCTTGTCTTCATCGTTTGCCGACAGCCGTCGATTGGCATTGGGGCAGTCAGCGTTGCACGGCTTTCAGGCGGCATGGGTATTGCCGCTCGCATTGCTGCTCGAGCCACGCCACGCCCGACACGTGGTCAAGTACATGATGTGGATTCTGTCGGCCACGGCGATCATCGGGCTTTGGTATTACTTTGCCCGGGTGTATCCGCGGTTCGGCCTGCACGCGCGGCTGAAGTACCCCATGAGCACCGAACTCAGCATGGCCGCCTGCCTGCTGCCGATGCCTTTTCTGGCAATTGCGACACTCGCCGCCCGGTCAACTGAAACCGGCGCACTTAAACATCGCATTGCGGGTTGGATTGGGCCACTTGCACTGCTCGTGCCGGTAGTGATCGCCTTCGCACTTTGCCGCTCCCGATCCGGCATGGTCGGGGCGCTGGCCGGCGGAGTGACCATGCTATGCCTTTATTGCAAGGGGCGATGGCGGCGCGGCATCCTGATTGCAACCGTCGTCGTCATCGTCGGGGCCGGTGCATGGGTCGCGCAGGAGCGCGTGAAAACAGACAGTATGCTGCGCTCCCATTCCCTGCGGGCGCGGGTCGACTTTGCCTGGCCTTACGCAATTGCCCTCTGGCGCGCCAAGCCGATTTTGGGGCACGGGGATGGCGCCTACGGCTGGCTGGCCGGTCAGTTTGCGCGCGTCGATCAGATCGACGACCCCAACGTCATGAGTTTCGGCAACGAACAGATCTGGCTCAGTCACGCGGACAGTGAGCCGCTTCAACTCCTGTCGGACATCGGAATCGTCGGGCTGTCCGCCGCGATTGCCGCGCTTGCGACGACACTCGTCGTGGCAATGCGATTCTGCGACGCCGCCCGCAGCCAGCCGCAACTCGCTGGCCAGCGGCACCTCGTGCTGGGCTTGACCGCGGCGCTCATCGCCATGGCCGCGGGCGAGTGCACCTCCAACGGTCTTCGCCTGACCGGTCTGCCACCCGTGTTTCTAACAACGGCGGCCGTGCTGTGGACACTCGTTCGACGCCATCGGCCCCCGCGCGAAGTCGCGACGCCGGATCGCTGGATGCCCGCCGGGGTTTTGCAAATGGCGGGCCTCGGCCTGACGGGCGTCGCCCTCGCCCTGGTGGTCGCGGCATGCGTCGATGCCGGCGCCGCCCGCAGTTGCTTCCGTGCGAGTTCCGCACTGGTCGCCGGCCACAATGAAGAGGCGGTCATCGAGGCCGATCGCGCCGCCCGCGGCTCGCTGAGCGCCGATCAGCAACTCAAGGCCCGTCTGTTCGCGATCTGGGCCATGTCCCAGGAATTTGACAATCGACTCCAATCCAGCGATCCCCCGGATAGCGCCGACTTCACGATCGCATCGGCCGCCCTCGGACGGCTTTCCGCGCTGGATGTCAACGCCCCCCGCTTCCTGCGGACCGCCGCTCTGCGGGCCGAACTATTCGCCAACCTCACCCGCGCAGCCGAACGGCGCAACGATGCCGCGGCCGCAGCCGACTTCGCGCAGAAGCGAAACGACGCGCTGGCCCGCCTGATCGCCGATGAGCCGTTTCGCATGCCGCCCGTTCAGGCCCTGCTTCAGGCCGAGCCGCGCATTCCGACGCTGGAGCGGCTGACACAGCTGCGACGGCTCATCCGTGCCGGGGAGATGCCGCCAGGCTTCGTCAACTTGTTTGTCTCTCAAGCCCAGGTCCCTGAGTTTGTCGCTGCGCTGGGTGATTTGACAAATGTCGCCCTCATTGACGTATCCCGCGACCCGGCTGCCTGGCAGGATCGATTGAGTCCCGAAACACTCCGGCTTGCAGCACTGTTCCTTGAGCTGCAGGGCAAACCGGCTGAGGCAGCGAGCTACGCTTCCAAGGCAGTCGAGATGTATGATCGCGCCGGCGCAAGGCTCTTCGCCGCCGACGCCGCGGCCCGGCATGAGCGCATCCGCTTGGAATTCCAGAGCGACCCCACCGCCGACAATAGCGCCCGCCTGACCAGACTTGCAGCCGCGGCCCAATTGGCCGAGGTCGCGATCGGTCCGGCAGGACAGTTGCCCGAGCCAATGGGCTCGACGCGACTCGACCTGATGCTTGCAGAGGGATTCGAGGCCGAGGCTGAAGCGCAGGCCCGATATCTCAATCCGAGCGCGGAACCTGCCACACTGATAGCGCAGGGATACCTCACCCTGGCAAGCACCGCCGCGTCCGCTGATGCCGAGCGAGCCCGCAAATGGGCGGCACGTGCAGCAGAACTGAATCCGAAGTCACTTGATGCCCACGCCGTACTGTTGGATCTGCTGCTCAAGGCTGGCGATGAGGATTCCGTCGCCCGGCATTTGAAAGAACTCACGACAATTCTGGACCCTGCAGACCTTTCCAACCTTCGAAGCGGTCTCCGGGACAAACATCCGCAAAGCCGCGTGTGGAATGGACCCGGGCGTCCATAGATGGTGGTTGCAGGCGGCGCAGGCCTAACCTGATCTTCATCGAATTCACCCCCAAATTTGCGTGTTTTTGCGGGTCGCGCGGTTGAATCCCTCCGTCAAATTCGTTACCCTAGATTTCAGTCGGATGGGCCTTGGGCCCGTCGGCACGCCCACGGAGGCGGCGTCATTGGGGGCACGAATTCCACCGCCCCCAGCGGGTATCGAAACTCAAAACACTGGAGGAAGGTATGAAGGTCACGAGTCTCATCGCGGGGTTGGTATTGGCTGCGTCTATTTCAACGGCGCGAGCGGCGATCATTGCACATTGGACGTTCGAGACGAGCGTTCCCACCACGGCCGGTCCGCATGCAGCCGAAGCGGGAGACAATGCGGGCGCAGGTTCGCCTGCATCGGGATTCCATGCCGGCGCAGCCACCGTTTATTCCAACCCGGCCGGTAACGGTTCCGCCGAATCGTTCAGTTCAAATACTTGGGCAACAGGCGATTACTACCAGTTCCAAACGAGCACCGTGGGCTATTCGTTGATTGCAATTGAATGGTGCCAGGTCCGAAGCAGCACCGGCCCGGCCAACTTCACGCTGGAAGGCAGCACCGACGGCTCCACGTTTTCGCCGTTGCTCGCCAATTACACCGTGCTGGCGAGCCCCAGTTGGAGCAGCGGCACACCTCAGCCCACGACCTGTTTTGCAGCCGTCGCGGCCCCCGCAAGCTTTGACAATCAAGCTGCTGTCTATTTCCGTCTGACATCCAACGAGACCCCGTCCAACGCGGGCGGCACCAATCGTGTCGATGATGTCAAGATCATTACGATCCCCGAGCCGACGAGCCTCGGCCTGCTGGCCTTCGGCGCAGTCGTCGCCCTCCGACGACGCCGCTGATCGCGACGCCGCGAACTCAATTGACTCGCACACACCGCGGTCGCCGCTTCGGCGATCGCGGTTTTTTTGTCGACTCGCCGCACCACCGTGAGCGCAATTCCGCAGGCACGCCCCGTACACCTGCGACATGCAATCCGCCAACGCCCGGGTTACTATTCGATCACGCCGCTTGCTTTGGAGGCCATGCCATGGCGTTGACATTCGATCCCCACCAGCGCCGCGTGCTCGGCGTGCTCATCGAAAAGTCCATGACCACGCCGGGAAGTTACCCCCTCACCATTAACTCTCTTGTCACGGGTTGCAATCAATTGAGCTGCCGGGATCCCGTCATGCACCTAACCGAGGGTCAGGTCGCGGCGGCCCTTCACGAATTGCAGCGCATGCAGGTCGCGGCCCAGGCCCCGCCCGACCGAAACGCCCGTAGTAATCGCTTTATTCACCGTGTCGAGGAGCGTTTGGGCTGGGACACCCGCGAGCGGGCCATCATGGCCGAACTGCTGCTCCGCGGTCCCCAAACCCCTGGCGAACTGAAGTCCAACGCATCGCGGATGTCATCGCTTGACGATTTGAATTACGTCATGGAATTGCTGGGCGGGCTCGCACAAAAAGAGCCGCCCTTCGTCGTTGAACTGCCCCGCCAGCCGGGGAAATCGGCCAACAAGTTTGACCATTGCCTCTACGCCGAATCCGGGCGAAGTCATTCGCAGCCGGATGCCACGGTAGGCCAGACACGGTTGGAACCGATGGCACAAATCGGCAGTCCGCCTGCGACCGGGCAGCCCATCTTGGCCACCGGCGAGGCCTCGTCCTTCGCGGCGCTGGCCGCGCGGGTGGATGCGCTGGAGTCAGAACTTGCGGCCTTGAAAACCACCGTGAATTCCCTGCAATCCAGGGCCGACGACCACGTTTAGCCCATGCCGGCAATCGAATACCAACCCCGACTGCCGGGTCGGAAAGGCCGATTTGAGTCCGAATTGTCTTGCGGCCGCTCGGCGCATTCTGTTAAGATCATGTTGTGGATCGCTTTCGGCGGGTGGCCGAACGCGTGAAAAAGACGGGTGGCGTGGGTTTGACTGCAAGTGACGTAACGCGATCCTTCGCGAAGCGCTTTCCGATTCCGGAAAGTCACAATGGCAGTCGCCCGTCTTGATGAAGTTTTCAATTGCTCCGGCCGAACCGCCTGTTTCGTTCGCCGTTCGTGCCGCCAGAACGCCAGTTTTTGAACTTCCGCGGCGTACCTGGGCATGCCGTGGAATTCGACCCCGTCGCGCGGCGCACGCTGCTGCGGCGGGGTCACTCTTTTGAGGCGTCCGAAGCGCCCAGTCCCGCCAGCAGTCCGCCCGCATCAGAATCCACAGTCGCACGCTTCAATTTGCGTCCTGTCTTCGTTGTCGGAGCGCTTCGCACCGCGTCGGCCGGGCCTACCAGGGGATCACCCGGCGCGATGTGATCGAGCCGGGTCTGAATATTCGCGGCGTATTCCGTCGACATTTCGAATCCGAGGAAACGACGCTTCAGCTTCTTGGCGACCGCCAGCGTTGTGCCGCTGCCGCCAAACGGATCCATCACCAGGTCGCCCTCGTTCGAGCATGCCCGGATGATCCGCCCCAACAATTGCTCCGGCATCTGGCAGCCGTGCCAACCGCGCCGCTCGCCGAAGGTGCCGGCGACCCGCGAAAAGAACCACGTGTCGCTGTCCGGCGGAAACCGCTCGGGAATGTCCTGCGGTCGAAGTACGAAGCCGTCGCGCGTCGGCACCTCCGGCGGCAGAACCGGTGACATCATCCAGGTGTCGTCCGGCATGCGACCCTCGGGTGCCGCTCGGCGATCACCGTAAACCAGTTCCCGCGCCGAGGGCACGCGAATGGCGTCGGGGTTAAAGGTAAATGACTTCTCGTTCTTGACAAAATGAAACAGGTGGGCGTGGCTTCGCGTGAACTTCTGCTTGCAATGCACGCCAAACGTATAAAACCAGATGACCCAGCTTCGGCAGTGAAGGCCCAGTTCGCGCGTGGCCAAAACCTTTAATTCTGCCGCATACTCGTCGCCGATCGCCAGCCAGAATGCCCCGTCCGGCTTCAGCACGCGCACCACCCCGGCCATCCACTCCTTCGACCAGTTGAGGTAGTCGTCGGCGGCCCGGCGGTCGTCGTAGGTGTCGTATTCGTAGCCGATGTTGAAGGGCGGATCGGCGAACGCCAGATCGACGCACTCGGCCGGCAATTCGGCCATGCCCGCGACACAATCCCCCTGCTGAATGCGATCCGTCACTAATGCCATGTCGATCCCTCCGAGCCCGGTATCGTAGCCGGATCGACGCGACCCGCCACCGCCCGTGCACATGAGCCGTCGATTCAACCTATGATCTTGTGATGTCTGGCCCGCGACAATTCACATGGCGGCTTGGGGCGATCCTGATCGGTCTGACAGGCTCGCTGATTGCGGGTGAGGTTGCGTTTCACGTGTTTGGCATTGAACCGCCGCAAGCCCCGCCCGCCGATCAGATCGATGCATTTAAGGTGAGCAATGCCCTCAACTCGCTTGGACTGCGCGAGCCCGAGGGCTTTCCGCGGCCGCGCCAACCGAATGAACTTCGAATCGCCGTGCTGGGCGACTCAATGACCTACGGTGAAGGCGTGGAGGCGGAAGAGGCCCTGCCGGCAGCACTGGCAACCGCCCTCCGTTCCTTCTCGCCAAGTCCGGTGCAATCCGAGAATTTGATCGTCGTCAACATGGGGAAACTTGGCGACGATACCGACGATGAATTGCGACGGTTCAAACTACTGCAGGACACCATCGATCCTGACCTGGTCATCCTCGTGATGTACGTAAACGATTTCGCAGGCGCCGGAGCCCCCGAGGCAGCCCTGCACGAGATCTACGAGGTGCGCGACGGTCTCTCCTGGCCGTCACAATACAGCCGCCTCTTTGAGTATGCCGAGCGCAAGATTCGAATTCGCGCCGCCTTTGAGAAGACCATTGCCCGTTTTCGCGCCGACGCCGAGGGCGGTGTCAAGCCCGAAGCACTCCGCCCGGTCGCCGCGGCGGTGGCCGAACTATCCAGCGTCTGTCGATCCCGCGGGTGCCGGCTGGTCGTCTGTATGATGCCCTGGCTGGTACGGTTGGATGACTATCCGCTGAAAAAGATGCACGCCGCTGTCGCCAACATGTGCAAGGACGCGGGGATTCCGTTCTGCGATCTGCTGCCCGCGGTCGAGGGTCAACCCGCCGCGTCCATGCGAGTCAGTCGGGGCAATCACCACCCGAGCGTGGCCGCCCACCAACGCATCGCTGCTTATCTTGCGAGGTGGTTGGTGCGAGAAGACATGCTCGCCGCCGGCCCAAATTGACGCAGATGCAGCCCCCGCGCCTTCACCGTACAATCCCCGACCATGCTCGTCCGATTGCAAAGCGTGACACTTGTCGGGATCGAGGCCGCGGCCTGCGAAGTCGAGGTCAACGTCGCCGGAAAGGGCTTTGCCCAGACGCAGATCGTCGGCCTGCCCGACGCGGCGGTGAAGGAGAGCGTCGAGCGCATTCGCACCGCGATCGTGAATTGCGGCATGCCGACGCCGAGCAAGCGCACGCTCATCAACCTCGCCCCGGCCGACATTCGCAAGGAAGGCCCGGCCCTCGATCTGCCCATCGCCCTCGGCATGCTCTTTGCCGAAGACGGCGCGATGCCCGACATCGCGTCGCATTACGTCGTCGTCGGTGAACTGGCCCTCGACGGCAGGGTTCGTCCCGTGCGCGGCGTACTCTCGATGGCCATGCTGGCGCGGAAGCTCGGATTCCGCGGCATCATCGTTCCGCGCGACAACGCGAATGAGGCTGCGGTCGTTGAAGACCTCGAAGTCATCGCAGTCGCCTCGCTCACCGAGGCCGTCGGCTTCCTCACCGAGCAACTCGTGGTTGAGCCGACCGGCATCGACATCGATGCGGTCTTCGCCGACGCCGCGCGGTACGACGTTGATTTCGCGGACGTGCGGGGTCAGGAGTTCTGCAAGCGCGCCCTGACCATCGCGGCCGCTGGCTCGCACAACCTTCTGCTCATGGGACCGCCGGGCTGCGGCAAGACGTTGATGGCCAAGTGCCTGCCGACCATCATGCCCGCACTCACCCGCGCCGAGTCGCTCGAAACCACGCGCATCTGGTCCGCCTCCGGCAAACTCCCGGCGGGCATGGCGCTGATGGCCACACGACCGGTTCGCACACCGCATCATTCGGCCAGCGCGCCGGCCCTCGTGGGCGGCGGAACGGTGCCGCAGGCCGGCGAGGTCTCGCTGGCCCACCACGGCATCCTGTTTCTCGACGAGTTTCCCGAGTTCCCGCGCCCCATCCTGGAGACGTTGCGCCAGCCGCTCGAAGATGGATGTGTCACCATCGCGCGAAGCCACAGCGCCATTCGCTTTCCCGCCGAATTCATGCTGGTCGCCGCCATGAACCCCTGCCCGTGCGGCTACATGGGCGACCCGCGACGGCAATGCAAGTGCACTGGTCCGCAGATAGAGAAATACCTCTCGAAGATCAGCGGACCGCTGATCGATCGCATTGATATTCACGTCGGCGTGTCAGCCGTGCCCTTTGATGATCTACGCAGACAAAAAGTCGGCACAGACTCCGCCGCCATGCGCGAGCGCGTGAACGCGGCGCGGTCGGTTCAACGCGCCAGATTCGGCGAAGAGAGCACGCTGCTCAACGGCCGCATGGGGCCGCGGCTCGTTCGCAAATACTGCACGCTGACCGAGCCATGCGAGTTGATTCTCAAGCAGGCCATCACCGAGTTGGGCTTGTCGGCCCGTGCTCACGACAAGGTGCTTCGCCTCGCCCGAACCATCGCCGACATTGAAGGACAGCCGACCATTGCGCCGGAGCATCTGTCCGAGGCCATACAGTATCGCAAGCTTGATCGACGCGTGTGAGGAGTGAATGAATGTAGAATTGAGAAGGTAGAATGCAGAAAAAGCCTGTGCCCTGCCCGCGAATTATCCTTTCTACATTCTACATTCTACATTCATCATTCTTCATTCGCCCCTACCGCCACCAACTCCTCGGCCGGCTCGCTCGGCCAGTCTGCCTCTTGAATCGCGGGGGCGGCCGTTCGCGCCCGGCGCCGCATGCCGATCACTTCGACCGCGTTCGCTCCCGCGATGCGCTGCACGTCGGCGACAAATGCAGCATCGGGACGAACGTTGTATTCGTCCGAACATCGAACAATCGTGGCCAGTTCGTCGGGTGTAATGACCTTCACGAAAACCGGACGGTCGCCGGGGTGGGCACGACAGGCGTCGCGCAGCAATTCAAGTCGCCCGCGATCGGCCCCGATTGTCGAAATCGAAACGATCACGGCCTCGGCCAGCCGGGCTGGGCCGTCCTCGAGCGCGATGATGTCGGTCACCTTGAGGCTCGGCGTCTCGCGCTTGCGATCCACCCGGCCGCGCAGAAATACCAGTTTGTCGACGCCCACCAGGTCACGATGTTTGTCGAGGTCTTCGCTGAAGACGACGGCCTCCACCGCGCCCGTCAGATCCTCAAAGTTTAGAATGGCCAGCTTGGATCCGGCGTTTCGCCCTGCCTTGGTGATGGCCGTCCGCATGCGGCTGATCATGCCGCCGAGGATAACCTCCGTCGTGTCGCCCATCTCCATCATGTCCGAGCAATCAGCGGTCGCGAACTTACGCATCACCTCGGCATGGCTGGCCAGAGGATGCTTGGTCACGTAGAAGCCGAGGACGCTTTTTTCATGCGCGAGCATCTCGGCTTCGGTCCACTCCTCACGTCCGATGCGATGCGACGTCGATGATGCACCGCCGTCGTCACCGCCGAACATGCTCATCTGTCCGCTGGCTCGATCGCGCTGCGCGGCCTGCCCGGCCTCCAATGCCGATTCAAGCACCAGCATCAGCGCCTTGCGCACCGCGCCGGTCGAATCAAAGGCCCCCGCCTTGATCATCGCCTCAATCACGCCCTTGTTGACCGCCGACGATTCGACGCGTTCGCAGAAATCGAAGATGTCCTGAAACGGCCCGCCCTTCTTTCGCGAATTCACGATCGCGTCGACCGCCTTCACGCCGACGCCCTTGATTGCGGCGAGACCGAACCGCAAAAAGGCGGGCCGGCCGCTTTCGCGCACCACCGTGAAGTCGGCATCGCTGCCGTTGACGTCCGGCGGACGCACATCGATCCCAAGCCGGCGACACTCCTCGATGTACTCGACAACCTTGGCCTGGTTGCCCATGTCGAAGGTGAGCAACGCGGCCATGAACTCGACCGGGTAATAGGTCTTCAGGAAGCCGGTTTGAAACGCGACAAGGGCATAGCCGGTCGAATGGGCTTTGTTAAACGCGTATTCGCCGAAGGGCAGAATCTGGTTGAAGATTTCCTGCGCGGTCTTCTCGGCGACGCCGTTCTTGACGCTGCCGGCGACGAAGGGCTCGCGCTCCTTCTCGATCATGTCCGTCTTTTTCTTGCTGATCGCCTTGGCCAGACGGAACGCGCGCTTGCGTTCGATGCCGCCCAGTTGGTTGACCAGCCGGGCGACCTGCTCCTGATAGACGATGATGCCATACGTCTCCGACAGCACCTCGTTCATGATCTTGTGCGGCGTAGTCCAGCGCTCGCCATGCTTGCGCGAGACGTAGGCATCGATGTTGACCATCGGGCCCGGCCGGTAGAGCGCGTTGGCGGCGATGAGATCCTCAATGCGATTCGGCCGCATCTTCATGAGCACGTCGCGCATGCCGCCGGACTCAAACTGGAACACACCCGCGGTCTGGCCGGCCGCGAAGAGTTCGTAGACCTTTGCATCTTCCAGGTTGAGCCTTTCCAGATCGATTCGAATGCCGTGGTTCTGCTCGATCAGATCGCAGGCGCGGGCCAGCACGCTGAGCGTCTGCAAGCCGAGCAAGTCCATCTTGAGCAGGCCGACCTTCTCGACAATCGTCCCCTCAAATTGCGTGATGATCTGATCGCTGCCGGCGGGCTTGTAGAGCGGCAACAGGTTGTCCAGCGGTTGGTCGGCGATGACGATGCCCGCCGCATGGACGCCGGCGTTGCGCGAGAGCCCTTCAAGACGCCGCCCGACGTCCATCACCTTGCGGACGCGCGGGTCCTCGTCGTAAAGCCGCTTGAGTTCCGGCTCCTGGGCGAGCGCCTTGTCGAGGGTCACGCCGAGGGCGTCCGGCACGAGTTTGGCAATGCGATCGGCCTCTTGCAGATTGATGCCAGTGACGCGACAGATGTCGCGTATGGCCGCCTTCGCTTTGAGTGTTCCGAATGTGATGATCTGGGCCACGTGTCCGTACTTCTCGCGGACATAGCGGATGACGTCCTCGCGGCCATCCTGGCAGATGTCGATGTCGATATCGGGCATCTCGTCGCGATCGGGATCCATGAACCGCTCGAAGTAGAGGCCGTAGCGAAGCGGATCGGGCTGCGAGAGATAGAGACAATAGGCGACAACCGACGAGCAACCGCTGCCGCGCGCCCCGGCCGGAATGCCCTTGCCGCGGGCGTAATGCACAAAATCCCAGCAGATCAGGAAGTAACTGGAGAAGCCCTTGCTCTGAATGACGTCGAGTTCGTAGTCGATACGCTCCTGCAGCTCGGCGCTGATCTCACCATACCGCTCCATGGCCCCCTTCAGCACCATCTCGCGAAGGTAGACCTCTGGCGACTTTTTCGCCGGTGGGTGATAGACCGGTGTGTAGCGCTTCTTGAGGTTCAACTCAACGTTGCACCGCTCCGCGATCGACACCGTGTTGGCCGACGCTTCCGGGTGATCCGGGAACAGCATCTGCATCTGCGCGGGCGTCTTGAGGAAGAATTGATCGGTCGGGAACTTAAAGCGATCGGTGTCGCTCTGCAATGCCCGGGTGGAGATGCAGCAGAGGATATCGTGGGCCTCGACGTCGGTCGATTTCAAATAGTGCACGTCATTGGTGACGACCAGACCGACACCCTGTCGCTTGGCAATGTCGATCAACTCGGGATTGATGGTCCGCTGCTCTTCGATGCCGTGATCCTGCAACTCGATGAAGAATCGATCGGGGCCGAACACCTTGAGGTACCATTCGGCGACCGATTCCGCGGCGGCCCGATCGTGCTTGATCAGGGCCTGCGGGATCTCGGCGCCCAGGCACGTGCTGGTGCAGATCAAACCCTCGCTGTGTGCCTCAAGCACTTCGCGATCAATTCGCGGCTTGTAGTAAAACCCCTCCATGTAGCCGATTGAGGTAAGTTTAAGCAGGTTCTGGTAACCGATGTTGTTCATCGCCAGCAGCAGCAGGTGGTAATTGCTGTCGCCGTTGCCCTTGCTCTCGCGCAGCCGCCGGTCGCCCGGCGCGATGTAGGCTTCAAGCCCCAGAATCGGCTTCACGCCCGCGGAAATGGCGGCCAGATAAAACTCCACGGCGCCGAACATGTTGCCGTGGTCGGTGATGGCAATGGCCGGCATCTCCATTTCCTTGGCCGTCTTGACCAGGTCGGTGATGCGATTGGCGCCGTCGAGCAGGCTGTAATGGGTATGGCAATGTAGATGAACGAATGGCTTGCCGGACATGCGGAGACCTCCCTGTCGATTGCATTGTATGGCGAACGCGCGGCGCAGGTTATTGCGCGTCTGCGCCGAAATCTGATTGACACGCCCCGAAATTCACAGCCCTCCGTTCATTTTTACGTTCGTATTTGATCGCTCGCCCGTGCGTGATCGCCACAGCCGCGGACCAATCGGCTGCAGCCTCAGGCCTGGTTTCCGCACGGCTGTTGGCACCCGAAGATCCCAAATTGGATTGGCGGGGCAGGATTACGACCGGTGGCTCCCCCGCATGAGTCCGCCAAAATGCGGGGGCATCTTACTGTGTATGAACACACAATCGCCGTGAATTATCCCGCCACTTTGGCACGAAACTGCCACAGTGGAGCGGGTTTTGGCATAACGGGCGGCCGAAATCGCGATAACATGATATTTATCTGTTCTGCGACTACCTCCCTAACCCATTGTTTACAAATAACTTAGAAAAAACTACGGACTTCCTATCCGAAAACCGCGTTCATTGGTCCCGATATTGGTAGTGAATTGTGTGGTATTTTAGATTGTGGACACGGTTTGGGTGTCCGAATCGGCGCGGTTTTATAGGGCATCGGGAAAAGCCTGATAGTAACAGGGTTTTTGAATCCGAGAACCATCGCCCGCGAAAACGGTATACAAAAGGGACGATTTACCGTTCGTCGCCAGCCGAGCCATTGACCACGCGGCGCAAACAAGCGCTCGTGTGATTGCACGGTGTCCGAGGAGGCACCGGGATTGGAGTCGTTATGCTCCGGGTAACCACTGAAATTTCGAGCCGTAAGGCGCTGGAGTCCTGGCTCCATCCCCCGCCTTACATCATGAACGACGAGCTGCGCCGGCGCGACACCGAGCGCCGCCTGTTCGTTGACTGGCCAGGGGCCGCCGAAGGCTCCGGTCGCGTCACTGCGGCTGAGGAACTGCTGCTCTTTAAGCAGTTGCACTGCTGCGGCTACCGGCTCAGCAAGATTTACAAGGCGGCCCACAAGAAGCCGTCCGTCGCCCTTAAGAAGCAGTACGGAATCTGGGTGCAGCGGTACAACCTGATCCGCGCACGCCTGATCGAGGGCAACCTCGGACTGGTGTACGACCTGATCGGTCGCAGCCGCTTCAACAACCTCGAGCGCGACGAGATGTCGAGCGAGGGCATGATGGCACTGCTCCGCGCGGTTGACACCTTCGACCCGTGGCGCGGATTCCGCTTCAGCACCTACGCGTGCAATGCGATCATTCGCGCCTTTGCACGTGCCGCCATGCATGATTCCAAGCGGCGCAACGTGATCGTCGGCACTTGGGATCCGGAGTTCGAAAAGAGCGACTTCCCCGAGGTGCGCCGCGACGATGCGCGCAGCCTGTTTGTCGAGCGCTTGACCCGGATTCTCCGCGAAGGCAAGGCCAGCTTGTCCGACGTGGAGAAGACCGTGCTGGCCCGCCGCTTCCCGGCCGAGGATTCGGCCCCGCGGCAGACTCTGGAGGACATCGGTCGCCAGATGAAGGTCAGCAAGGAGCGCGTCCGCCAGATTCAGCTTTCCGCGATTCGCAAGCTGCGGCAGGCGATGTCCGAGGATGCGATTCTGTCCTGACGCTTGCAGATGAATTCAAGGTCAATCGGCCCGAGCCGTTTACACGACGACTCGGGCCGTTCCTTTTTTTACGCACCCGGCGTGTTGGCGCTTGGGGAAGGTGTCAAGGTTTCGAGGTGCTGAGGTGTCGAGGGAGGGAAAGGCAAAAAGCTCTGCGACAGAGAACTCGATGCGGGTAATAGACCGTTCAAGCCGCGTGGCGGCCTAGCCATAATCGCTGGCGATCGGTCGACGGGGTCGCGCGTCGCGCATAAGATGGCCTTGGAATTCAGCATTGCAGGAGCGATTGGGCCATGCCTATTGATCGGGTTGCCGTCATTGGTTTGGATTGTGCCGAACCTTCCTTGGTCTTTGACCGATGGGCAAATGATCTGCCCAATTTGACCGCCCTGCGCAAGCGCGGGGCCTGGGGGAAACTGACCAGTTGCATGCCCCCGATCACCGTGCCGGCGTGGAGCTGCATGGCCTCGTCCAAGGATCCCGGCCAGCTCGGCATCTATGGCTTTCGAAATCGCAAAGACCACAGCTACGACGGCCTCGACATCGCGATGAGCTTCGCGGTTAAGGAGCCGCGCATCTGGGACATCCTGACCAAGGCGGGCCTGCCGTCGATCATCATCGGCGTGCCCGGCACCTTTCCGATCATGAAGCCGATCCAGGGGCAGATGATCAGTTGCTTCCTCACGCCGAATCCGATGGACGCCTACGGCAGCGATGAGCCCCTGAAGCAATTCACCCATCCAAAACAACTCAAGGACACGCTGAAGGAACTCGTCGGCGAATACATGGTTGATGTGAAGGACTTCCGCACCGAGGACAAGGCGTGGCTGCTGGAGCAGATCCACCAGATGACCGAGCGGCGGTTCAAGGTGATTCGACACCTGGCGAAGACTCAGCCGTGGAAGTTGCTGTGGTTCGTCGAGATGGGCGTCGACCGGATTCACCACGGATTCTGGAAGGAAATGGACCCTGACCATCATCGCCATGTGCCGGGTAATCCGTTCGAATATGCCATTCATAATTATTACAAGCGACTCGATGCGCAGATCGGCGAGTTCATGGCCGAGTGCGATCCCGCGCGAACGGCGTTCCTCGTCGTGTCCGATCACGGCGCCAAGCGGATGGACGGCGGCATCTGCTTCAACGACTGGCTGATCAAAGAGGGCTACCTCGTCCTGAAGGAGCCGCTGGCCGGCACGACCAAGTTCTCCAACAAGTTGATCGACTGGTCGAAGACGCGGGCTTGGGGCGATGGCGGCTACTATGGCCGCTGTTTCATTAACGTGCAGGGCCGCGAGCCGCAAGGCATCGTTCCGCCGGCAGAATATGATGCCCTGCGAAACGAACTAATCCAAAAGATCGAGGCCCTGCCGGACCATAACGGCAAGCCGATCGGCACGCGCGTCTACAAGCCCGAATCCGTCTACAAGCGAGCCGATCGCGTCCCGCCGGACTTGCTCGTCATCTTCGGCGACCTTCATTGGCGAAGCGTCGGCACGGTCGGAAACCCGAGTATTTATACGTTTGAAAACGACACCGGGCCGGACGACGCCAACCACGCCCAGGACGGCATGTACATTCTCGCCATGCCAGAGGGCGGCCCGCGCGGACAAAAGGACGGCCCGACTTTGTACGACGTCGCCCCGACCATTCTGAAAATGCTCAATCAGCCCGTGCCCGGCGACATGATCGGCACGGCGCTGGTCTGACCGAATCAGGAGACCAACCATGCAAGCCACGCGTCGTTTTTCGTGTTCGGCGTTGTCTGTTGCTACTCTGCTCCTGTTGAGCGCCTCGGCGTTGTTCGCCGACACGCCGCCGCCCGCAAAGACACCCCCGCCCGACATCTACGACCGGCAAGCGGACGGCGAGAAGCAGATTGCGACGGCACTGGCCGAGGCCAAGCGCGACCACAAACGCGTGCTGCTTCAGTTCGGCGCGAACTGGTGCGGCTGGTGCCACAAACTGCACGACTTGTTCAAGACAAACCGCGCAATCAAGGAGACGCTGCTCTATGAGTATGTCGTCGTGCACATCGACGTGGACAAGGTCGACGGCAAGCAGCACAACGAGAAGGTCAACGCCAGGTACGGCAATCCGATGAAACTGGGCCTGCCCGCCCTTGTCGTGCTCGATGAAGACGGCAAACAGGTCGTCAAGCAAGAAACGGGGTCGCTCGAAAAAGGAAATGCCCACGACCCCATCAAGGTCCTCGGGTTCCTCAAGGAATGGCAGGCCAAACCGCCGACGGCCGACGAAGTCCTCTCGGCAGGAATCGCAAAGGCCAAGTCCGAGTCGAAAGCGGTGTTTGTCGATTTTTCAGCGCCGTGGTGCGTCTGGTGCCGCGTGCTCGATGGATATCTTCACAAGCCGGAAATCGCCGCGGTCATCGATCCCGCTTTTGTCACCGTCAAGATTGACATTGACCGATTCAAAGGCGGCAAGGAACTCTGCGGCAAGATGGGCGGCGGTTCGTCGGGCATCCCCTACTTCGTCGTGCTGGATGGCAGAGGCGAGACGGTCGGCACGTCGATCCCGCCGGGCGGCAAAAACACCGGCTTTCCGGGTACGCCCGAGGAGATCACCTACTTCACGTCGCTGCTGAAGAAGGCGGCCCCGAAACTCACCGACGCACAGCTCAAGACGCTGAAGGACGGCTTCGATAAGGCACAACCCGCGGGCAAACACTGAGCCGACAGAATCCACGTTACAAGTGCCCGTGGCTCTCCCAGTCCACAAAGGTCCCTTCCCAAAATGAATCAGGCCGCCGGTCGAGCCATATGCACTCGGCCGGCGGCCTTTTGATTTCACATCGCGGTTGATACGCGAGTTTATTCGTAGACGTGGGTGCTCTCGGTCTCAGTCACCGGGCTGGTCAACTGATCACCCGTCATATTGACAGTGAATCGCGAGTCTCCCGATTTGATGCCGCGCACGGTCACCGTGTACGTCGCGCGCGTCTTCGGAGCAAGGGTCGGCAGCGGCGCGAACCGCACGCTCTTGCCACTGTTGGTGCCGGCCGTCGCGCCGCCCGCGGAGACGAATTCCTGCTCCGGCGGCAGGAGGCATTCGATCACGGTGTTGGTCGCAATCTGCGTGCCTTGATTCACGGCGTAGATGGTGTAGGTCGTCTCATTGCCGACCTCGACCGGATCGGGGTTGTCGACGCACTCCAGCAGCATGGCCGGAATGCCCTTGACCGGGAACTCGCACGCGCTCTCGGCGATGACGCAATACGCGACGCGCGCCGAATTGCGCACCGTGCCGATTTGATTGCACGTCACAGTGACGTGAAAGGTCATTGTCTTGCCGGCATCGAGCGTGCCGACGTTCCAGGTGATGCGATCGCCCGACCTCGTTCCGCCGCCGTCGGCGTTCACGAACTGGGCGTTGGCCGGAAGCATGTCGGTGACGACGACGTTGTTCGCCGCCGCGGTGCCCTTGTTGGAGACGACGATTTCAAACGTGGCATCGCGGCCGAGGTATCGAATATTCGGACACCGCTTGCTGATCTCCACCATGGGCGTGCCGACCGGCGCATCCGGCATGACATCCGCGTGACCCGAACCCACAAAACCGGCGATGGCCAGCGCGAGCCCGACGATGAGAAAACCTGCTGTCTTTTTCATGGATGCACCTCTGGAAGTAAGCGAATTGAACCCACGCGGCACGGTTGCCGCGAACAGGTCTGCACCGTACCGGAGCGGTCGTGCGGATGTCAAACGACCGCCTCTGTATTCCCGCGTCAATGGCGGTTTCTGTGCGTATGACCGATCACGGGCTTTTATTGAGTGCTCGCAACAGCGCGATCAGCACCACCGCGCCGACGGTGGCCGTGACCAGGCTGCCGACGAGGCCCGAAGCCGCCGAGACCGATGAGGCGGAACATCAGTCCGCCCAGAATGGCCCCGATGACACCGATGATCATGTTCTGCAGGACGCCAGACGAGCCGCCCTTCATGATCTGACTGGCGAGCCATCCGGCACAGAGTCCGATGAGGATGAACCAGAGGAATTCCATGGTTGTCTCCGTATTGCGGCGCCGTGATTGTTACATTGTCTCCTGCTCGATTGCCCAAAAAGCCGGCTGTCCATCCTCCTGAAACGCGACTGCAATCCATGATACTTCATCAACCGAGGTGCAATCGATTGGGTACTCAAATCCAAGTGCTGCCTTGAGGCGAGTCGACCCGGTGGGTCCCGGCGACGCAACGCCCCGTTCAGCTGGAATGCGCTGCGGACCGGCAGGTCGCTGCGAGCCATTAAACCAGGACAGATCATAGAGGACTGTCCAATCCGAACTGCTTCCGGCTGGCCGGGCCATCAGGATGCCAATTCCGGAATCTCCCTCCTCTGCGGCGATCTCAAGCCATTCAGAGCCGCTGAGCATCACATCGAAAACTGTATACGCCGGTTCACCGTGGCCGCGCCAGTCGCCTGTCCACAGTTCAGCTGCCGGTCCGGCCTGTTTGGATTCCCGCACACAGCCAGCAAGCCATGGCGGAGGCAATGCTCCGAGGATGGGACGATCAGGGCGCATCTCGCGTCTTGACATGGGGAATGGACCGTCGCCCGTTGGGAATTCAAAATCACCCAATCTGAAACCCGCTACCATTCTCGCCTCCACGGACTAATTTGCCAGTTCATGACAGCCAGCGATCGAGATGCATGCCATCGTCGCGAAGCACGAAGGGCGACATGCGAATTCCATCGCCCACAATGCGCCCGCTGCGGGCATCGCGAGCAACCCGCGTGATCCACTGATATCCAAGATCGAAGTCGTCTTTATTGAACCACTTCTGCGGATACACGGCAATTCGGTGTGAACCTGCCCGGGTACCCTGCTTGATTTCGAATATGGCCGCGCATGCCGCCTCCTGCACCTTCGAATAGGAGCCAACCATCAGCAGATTCTCCATTCCGGCGAATGCCATGGGGACATCGATCACATGCTCGCCTTCGTCCAACTGCAGGTCAACGCGGAACTCGCCCAGGACATGGTGGCCGGTTGCGTAATAGGGTTGCCGCGACCCTTCCGACGGGACACTGTTCGCCGCAAACTCCCCGAGCGAGTCGGGGTCGAGGGCGATAACCCGCAGGGTTGGGCCGTCTTCGAACCAGAGGCCCAGAATACCGGGTGGAATAACGAATACGCGGGTGTAAATATGTACGGAGAGTCGCGCTTGGTTTGGGCGATCATCCCTAACAAGCAGGACGCGCCGCTCGGGATTCTCGTCGCAGCGCCAATTGAACTGTTGGCCGCCGATTTCGAGCGCGAGAAAGGTCTGCCAGTACCACGGCGCCGGGCCGACGGCGGATGCGATCGATTTGAGTATGAAACGATTTCGCCAGATCAAGGCATTGCTCATTTAACGCTGCTGTTCGCAGCCTTTACAATGAAACACAAGTCAGGAAGGAAGGCCGGCCCGCACGTCATCCAAGAGCTTTCGCGTGCCGTGCTGATCGCACCATTTTTCGATGTACGGCCAGTCAAGCGAATCGCGCTGCACGGCGAGAACATTTCGCACGTCATCAATGTCCTTGTTCCGCTTCTCAATCTGCCACCAACGCAGTTTGGTGATTACCACATCTTCGGGTGAGGCCACAAAAGTAGCGTGTCCGTCAAACGAAGTCGGTCGCCGCCGTTCAAAGCGACAGCGATCGTGTGGGTCATCGGAAAGGAAGAACAACTCGACCTTGAACGGCTCGCCCTCAAGTTTATTAATGTTGTATCGATAGGTACCCGTGATGGATTCAAACGACAATTGGGGGTTAATATGCAATCCAGGGCCGAGCTCTTTTCGCAGGGCGGCAAAGTCGAATTGTAGCGTCTGTAGCACAAGGTCGGCATCGTGAGATGATCGGGGCACGCCGTATAAATTACTGGCGAGCGAGCCGGTCAACATATGCGGCATCCCGATGGCGTCCAGCGCTCGAATCACTGTTGAAACCGCATCCTCGCTATTCATGAATTGCGTTCCAGTTTTTCGGCAATTGCCAGTCGCTCGAGAAAGATGCGCCAAACCTCGTCCTCGCTGGCGGTTGGAAACTGCATGCGAACGCCATCGCGCATAATTCGGCACACTCGATCGAAAAGACGGGGACCCAGGAGTATTTTTTCCTCGGGCGGAGTGTTGCGCGCTCGCTCAATTCGTTCTCGTTCAATCTCGTCGATCAATTCCCTGCTTGGTTTCATCGCTGCATTATAGCGTAGTGCTAACGAGGGCTTGGGTTGCGCCGGGCGACTGCAATTGCTACATCATCCTGGTATCCGCCCGAGCGTAGTTGAACCAGCCGCAACAGCCGATCCCCCAAAGCTTCAAACCCATCGGCGCGGACTACTTCGCAAATCGCTTGCGGCTGGGCGTATTTCAGCAGGCCGTCTGAGGCGACGAGGAGGTGCCCCGCATTCCAAGATTGGCGGAACGGAATCACGATGGCCGCTCCGCTGCCGAGGAGCGGCTTGCGGCGCTGGTGAGCGGTGAGATCGACTTTGTCCGCATCCGTGATGATCCATGCGCCGGAATCGCCGACGCTCGCGCCAATGATCTCGTCTCTGCGGAGGATGCAGACCACTGCCGTTGTCTCGCCGCATTGGGCGTCTGAAATCTCTCTGTCGGCGGTGCTGAGCAGGCGGACCAGAAATGACTCGTCCGCATTCGTGAGCGCTTCGATGGACAGGGCTACTATCGCATCCAGCACGAGCCGCGCGGCTCTTAAGGACTGCGTGGAATTGCCCGCCCCGTCGGCCACAGCGACTACGTCGACTCCATCGCGATGCGCGACAAGGACGTCATCCTGCGAGGTTGCCCCTGCGGAGACGACTCGGGAGGTAAATTGAAATCGGCCGTCTGTCATAGCTTGCTGACGAAAGTGCGATCTTGCTCGTATGCGGAGCGTCAAATGGTCCCAGTCAATTCCTCAAGCCTTTGGACAATGATCCGCAATTCGCGGCGCGGGCGAAATTGCCGGACAGCGGCCTTGCGTCGTTCCTGAACACATATGTCGACATACTCCTCCGCCCGGTCGCCGTGCTCTTTTTTGATTTGCTCCATGAACTCCTGTTCTTCGTCGCTGAGCACGAGGTTTCCATCGGCGTCCAGCGATTGTGAGCGCGTCACCGGGTCGGGGCCGTCGCCCAGGCGGGCCAGCCGACGCCGTGCGTAATCCAGCGCTGACAGACCCTGTTCATCCATTGCTGTCGCATCGGCGCCAGCTTCAAGCAGAACGTCCACGACGCCCGATTCCGGGATCAACGCCCTCACTGCGCGAACGATTGCAGGTCGCCCGCGCTTGTCGCGGATGTTCGGATCGACGCCGCTTTCCAGGATTTCGCGAACGCGATCGATGTCACCGATGCGGATGTTGTTGAAAAGACGCCTGATGTTCAGGTCCACGCGGTCCATATCAACCTGGCATGGCTATGGATCAGGGATGTCGACTAAAACAGGAGTTCCGCCGGCCGCTTGCGGTGCGACACCGATGAGCGTACGGCCCGAGGCGGCCAAGAATGTGGACTCACTCGGGTCTCGAAACTGTCGAATGCGACTTCCCGCATCATCAAAGAGGTCGATTAGCCCCTTATTCCTCGTGGCGACGGCTTGCCCCGAATCAATGGAAAACAGGCCATGCACAGATCCGCTTCCGGCTTCCTCGAAGACCTTGTGGCTGTTATCCCGCCGATAAGTGTAAAGCGCCATCCCGCGTCCATCACAGCCGACTAACCAGGCATCGCGCAATGGATGAAGATGGTAGAGGTAGGGCCGGAACTCGAGTTCTGCCCTGGTTGGTGGAAACGGGTTGAGCGGCAGAAGCCGAGACTCGTTAATTTGCAATAGCATTTCGCCACCGCATTCGTGAAGCGCGAGATGGCGAACACCCTTTCGACGAATGAAGAACTCCGAAGTCTCATGTGGTTTGGATCGCGGGAAGCAGACGATGCCGATTTCGGTTTTCCGTTTCCATGCGGCATAAACTTTGCCGTTTACACAGCAGGCCGTCTCGGCGCGGCCTGGTATTGTGATGAGTGTTCGCTCATGCGCGGTGGATAGATTAATTTCTCCCAAATCGAATCCGCGATCAAAAATCCCGTTGAAATCGACTGGTTCATAGCGGGATGCCCACGCGCCCGGGTGAACACTTTCTCCAAGTAGCTGCCCAGTTTGCGAATCGAATCGGTACAGATGCATTTGGCACCGCCATGGAGGCAAGGGAAAATGCGTGCCGTTGCCCAACCAAACCTCGCTTCGTCGCGAGTTGCGGCGTAACAACACGACAACCTCGCATCCGCAACTCACAATTTGTGCGTACATTTCCTCTGTGTGTTCCATCTCCGTGACCGGTTTTTCCTCAGTCCACTCGGTAGGAGGTGGGATTGGAATTGAGTTTGACCACGTTATTTCACCTGTTTCGCCGCGAATTGCGTAAGCCGTGAAGCCATCGTCCGGCCCGTTCGTCAATTGAAAAAGTAAATCGGCCGCAGCATCGTATGACACCTTGCGCTGCCAATGGGTGTCTATCTTGCGGGCAAAGGGGAGCGCAAGCCTATCAGGCAACGGCAAGTCGAGGCGCCATTTCTGATGTCGCGTCGCCAAGTCAAGACAGATTGCACCGGTTGGGAAGACAATCCATGCGACATCACAAGTTGCCCTCGCTCGCATCCAATGGGCGTATCTCGAACAAACTGTCTCGTTCGATGCAAAGTTTGGCCTCAACTCGACTATATTGTTTGCGGAGTACCGTGGCGTCCTTGAGGGCGACATGACTCTCGCCCTTAATGCTCTGGTGTGCCGGAAGCCACATACTCCCGCTGCACGCGCTGGGCCTCGCCTTCATCCTTCACATTGTCGCTGTGACAATCATGCTTCTTCCCCCGATGCGCCAGAAACTCAATCTGCTCCTGCGTCAGCCCCGGGCTCCTCGCGGCGACTTTGAGCGGGACGAAGCCCTCGGCTTTGCCGCTGGCCCAGTCGGTGATTTCCTTGCTGATCCGCATGCTGCACCAGTCGTGTCCGCACATGGCGCAGAAGTCGGTGTCGACTTCGAGGTCTTCGTCGTGCAACGCCCTCGCGGTCTCGCCGTCGAAGGCGATCTCGAACTGCTTGGGCCAGTTCAGTGCGGCGCGGGCCTTGCTCATGTCGTCATCCCACTGCCGGGCGGCCACGTTTCCGCGGGCAATGTCGCCGGCGTGGGCCGCGATCTTGTAGACGATGCAGCCCTGCTTGACGTCCTCGGCCTTCGGCAGGCCGACGTGCTCCTTCGGCGTGACGTAGCACAGCATGGCCGCGCCGGCCCGGGCCGCCTCGGTCGCGCCGATGCAACTGGTGATGTGGTCGTAGCCGGGAAAGACGTCGGTCACCAGCGGGCCGAGCACGTAGAACGGCGCGTCGTCGCAGACCTTCTGCTGAATCTGCATGTTCCAGGCGATCTCGTGCAGCGGCACGTGACCGGGGCCTTCGACCATGACCTGCACGCCCATGTCGCGGGCGCGATGGGTCAACTCGCCAAGCGCTTCGAGTTCCGCGATCTGCGCCGCATCACCCGCATCGGCAATGCACCCCGGACGCACGCCGTCACCCAGCGAATAGGTGACGTCGTATTCCCGCATGATCGCGCTGATCTCGTCGAACAGCGTGTGCATCGGGTTTTCCTTGTTGTGATGGATCATCCACTTGGCCAGCAGGCTGCCGCCGCGGCTGACCAGGCCGGTGATGCGCTTCTTGATAAGGTGCAGATTTTCCTTTCGCACGCCGGCATGGATAGTGAAATAATCGACGCCCTGCTTCGCCTGCCGCTCGATCTCGGCGAGGATCATGTCGTAGGACAAATCCTCGATCGAGCGTCCGATGATCATGCTGTAGATCGGGACGGTGCCGATGGGGATGGTGCCGTGATCGATGATCGCCTGACGACATTCGACGAGATTGCCGCCGGTCGAGAGGTCCATCAGCGTGTCAGCGCCGTACTTCTGGGCCCATTGCAGCTTCTCGACTTCGAGCTTGGTATCGCTGGCCACCGGCGATGCGCCGATATTGGCGTTGATCTTGGTGGTGATCATGCGTCCGATGCCCATGGGGTCGAGCCGCTTGGGGGCGCGCTCGCCGCGGCAGTGGTTGGGATCGGAGATCTCCTTCCAGCGCTGGGTGACGGTCTGGTTGGCCCAGAAGGCGGCGTCGGGGCGATGGCCGGGATGACCGGTCGGAATGTGGGATGTCGGATGTGGGATGTGGGATGTCGGGTCGCCGCTGTCGCTGGTGCGAGAATCCGTTCTCGCACCCACTTTCGCGGGAATCCCTTCCCGTGATTCGCCGTTCGACGGCTTGACCCTCTCCTGCCCCCCGCAGCCGGCCAAGTGTCGCACGTTCGCGGGAATGACAAGCCGGCCGCGAGCGACTTCGTCGCGGATGAACTCGGGCGTGACGCATTCGCGCTGCGCGACGCGCGTCATTTCCGGGGTGATGATGCCCTTGCGGGCGGATTGAAGCTGGGTCATTGGGGAACTCCGTCTGATGAATTCTCTTTCTTTTCACGCATGTTTGGGTGAACCTGACTCTTGGAAGATTCAATAATGCGTCGTCGAAATTCGTCGGCAGGGTCAAACGGCCTGTCAGGAGCCGTGTGCGACCCTCGAACAAGCCGCTGTTCACGCTCGGGTAGGATTCTGACGAGGTCCTTATCCGTCGGCGCGCCCCATTGATACGCTGAACTAATCGCAGCCCAGCTCCATTTTTCGTCGTCATTGGGAGTGGCGCGGACGTCGTAATGGTCAGCCAGTCGCCTCCAGAGCCGTTGCGTCGTCTGGGAAAATGTGGACGCTTTTTGATCCAGGAACCTTGAAATTCGACCGGCGTCTTCTCGCGACACTTCCAGAGTTGAGTACCCGTCGACTCGGCGATCGGGATCATGAACTGAGAGTACATGACATGCAAGAGAAGCGAGAACCTCATCCGCAGAATCAACCGGATGCGGAATACCGTCCGCACGGCGAATTAGCTCTTTATGATCCAGGGCAAGTCGTGGGGCTCTTTCCAATAAGAGGCAATCCAAATCCCTCTGTTCCGATTCACGATGGTAGAGCCCCCAGCGTCCCTCTGCGTTGCACACTAATACAATTGGTCGTCGTTGCCGGTGAAAAAGCGGAACTGGAACTTCCTGGTTTGGGATGCGAAATGCGCCATCCTGATCCGGTTCCAACACGATCACTCGCTTAAACCACAAATACACCACATGGTCAGTAGCGGAGTACAAGGCAAGCGTCAACACCTCGTCTGGCTTTCCCCACTCCCGCTCCGCAAGCCAAAATGGCTTGACTCCTAGGCCCGGAGTATTGCTTTTGAACAAATCAACAGGCTCTTTGTTAGTCGAGCATCCAGCCAATCCCAGCGTTGTGGCTAGAAAAAGGACAACGCATCCAAAAGAATGCCCCAATGCGCGAATCAAGCCGAGTTGCGACCGCGCAAACATAAAATAATGATGAATCGTTTGTTGCACTACAGAATCACCTTGACAGTTTTCCAATTGCCAGCATCGCGACGCCGCGCGGCTCCTTCTACATCCATTCGCGTAACCGGCGTCTTCAGCACGCCGAGATACTCGCGCCACGGGCCGACGGCAGTTTCATATTGCGTGGCCATGCACTTGGCGATCTGGGCGATGTGATTCAAGTCATGCGCGACCCACGTCGCGAGCAATTGACTCAGCGTCACTTCGCCGAGGGCCGGATGCATGCCCCGAAGCTGCAATTGCTGCGGCGTGAGGTTCATTTCCTTCAATGCCGCGAGGCTCTTCGCCCGGGCGACTTCGAACTCATCCAGAAGTGCGTCCATCGACTTGCCGCGCGAGGCCTCGAACTGGGCATAGCGGTCGTACTTGTCGAACGGTCTTGCCGTTCCATGTTCGAGGATGATCCGCGCCCGCGGTATCCAGTCGTTCGACTCGCCGTGAATCAGGTGCCCCACGACATCGAACGGGCTGAAGGTGTCCTCGCCGTAGTTGGAATGGGTCCATTCGCGCGGCAGGCCCGAGAGCCAGGCGCGAAGCACGCGCGGCGTGCGCTCGAGGATCGAGATTGCCTGTGTTAGATCAAACTGCATGATCAAATCCGAAGAAAATCATCATTGCTTCGACCCATGCTTTCGTCGAGCGCGGCCTACTTCCTTGCTGGCTTGTTCGCGCTTCAATGTCTCCCAACGGCGCCGAGTCATATTGCGAGTAGGTTTCTCATTGTTTAACAATTCGTTGAGTTCCCGCATCGACTTGGGCAGTGGATTCGTGGCCCACTGAGACTCGAATCTGTATCCGTGTTGAATTAGGAGCGCGAGCTTGCGCCATTGAACAACCGCCGTGCGGCGCGGGGCCTTGAAACTACGGCCCATGTATTGCAGTGGGCTGCCGCAATTGGGGCAGGGAAAAACCGCGGTTTCCGCCTCTCGGCTCAAATCGGTGCGAGGCTTTTTGAATGAGACGCGACAATCAAGGCACGCATAGTGGACAGAACTCCAACTAATGCGCTGATCCTTGCCGACGAGTGACCGTGAGAGAATATGGCTTGTCTTCCGCATGACACGCTTCCCTACGCAGCCGGCGGGTTCACCGGTTGAAAACCGGTGCCACATGCCTGACGCTGATCAGGTTCAGAGGGTCTTCGCGGACGCTCGTTCCGCGAATCTCATGGTCGCCGCGGCGACCCACCCCTAGGTTGGGTGCATTATAGCAAGGATTGCCGGCCGGGGTTTTGACGTGTACGCGCCCACCACTTGCGTAGTGGGTTCTGTTGGTCTAGCTCAGGTGTCCGCTCGTGACCAGTCCGCAGGCCTTGCGGACGTCGCGCATGACGTCCTGGGCGATGGCGCGGGCGCGGCGGCCGCCGTCGGCGAGGGCTTTGTCTACGATCGCCGGATTCGCGGCCAGTTCCGCGCGCTTTTCGCGGGCCGGGCCAAACTTGGCTTCGTACAATTCGGCCACGCGCTTCTTGGCGTCGCCATAGCCCATGCCGCCGGCGCGGTATTTCGCCGCCCATTCAGCCGTCTCAGCCGGGTCGGCCAGCAGCCGCAGAATCGCGAAAACATGACAGGTGTCGGGATTCTTGGGCTGATCGACCGGCGTGCTGTCGGTCTTGATCGACATGATCCGCTTCTTCGCCGACTTGGGGTCGTCGAAAATGTCAATGGAGTTGCCGGCGCTCTTGGCCATCTTTTCGCCGTCGATGCCCGGCACGATCGCGGCGTCATTCAGCTTCGGCTTCGGCTTGACGAACACTTCCTTGCCATAAGCGCCGTGGAAGTACCCGGCCATGTCGGCGGTCATCTCGATGTGTTGCACCTGGTCCTTGCCGACTGGGACCAGGTCGCTGCGATAAATCAGGATGTCGGCGGCCTGCAGCACCGGATAGCAGAACAACCCCATCGACGCCTCGATGCCCTTGGCCACCTTGTCCTTAAAGCTGACCGCGCGTTCCAGCAATCCCTTACCGGTGACGGTCGAGAGAATCCACGCGAGTTCGGTCACTTCGGGCACGTCGCTCTGGCGAAAGAGACACGCCTTCTGTGGATCGAGTCCGAGCGCGAGATAATCGAGGGCCACGTCACGCGTGAGGCCTTCGAGCTTGGCCGCATCGTGAATGGTGGTCAGCGAATGGTAGTTGGCGATGAAGATGAAGCACTCGTGCTCATGCTGCATTTCGATGTGCTGCTTCATCGCCCCGAAGTAGTTGCCGAGGTGGAGCCTGCCGGAGGGTTGTACGCCGCTGAGGATTCGCATGCTATTCCTGTCGGAAATGTTCGAGTTGAAGGTGCTCGTTAGCTTTAGTCGTGAAATCCACGGTCCATCCAGTAGCCGGGCCGCCGATGCATGTGGGCGATGGCGATAACGAAGACATCGTTACCGCGAACATAATAAACAATCATGAAGGGGAAACGCCGCAAGCGGATTCGACGATGCCCGCCCAGAATGCGAGGCCACCTTTCTGGCGAGTCAAGTAGGGTCGTAATGGCAATCTCGATCTCTAGGTCGAACTTATCGGCAGCCGACGGATTCTGATCGTAATACCAACGACGCGCCTCGTTGGCTTCGGCGATTGCATCTGGATGAACCTTGACGTCAAACGCGCTCATCGCCGTTCATCTTGATTTGGCGGAGTGCTTCAGGCCAGGGAACGGCGTCGACGGTCCCACTCTCAATTTCAGCAGTGCGTCGCTCGATCTCAACTTTCCACGCCTCAGCGATATCGTCATCGGCGAAACTCGAATCGAGGCTGTCGATCAGACGCGCCGCGAGTTCGGCCCGGTCCTTTTCCGCAAGCTTGAGCACTGCTTCAAACAGGAGTTCAGCATCTTTGGACATTGTTAAGCACCTGGAACGCCAAAGGAGTAAATCTGGCGGAGAACGCAATCGGTAGCGTCCTCCTCGATTATTATACGCGATCGGAAGCCTTCAATCCCAGGCAGCGGCGGTCCTGTTGTTCATGCCCATTCGGCACGTACTTCCCCGCGACTTTTTGTGAAACGCTCGCCCTTAATGCAGAGCTCAATCGGACGGTTCATGGCGCCTCTCCGTACAACACGAGCCGGTAGCCGTCTATCAGCACATTCGGATTAATGCCGATCGACTTGCACACCTGGTGGAGCATCCTTGAAAAGAGCGTCATCACCCCGGGCACGCCGTTGATGAGGAACATCAGCCCGATGAAGGCCATCCACGTCACGTTGGGCTGTCGCAGTTTCCAGCGGGTCTCGGAGGCGAGACGGTGTTCGATCATGCCAAAACCGTCGAGCGGCGGCACAGGCAGCAGGTTGAAGAGCATCGCAATGAAGTTGAGCGTCGCCATCGCCGCGAAGTAATGAATCCACAGCGGCCGCTCGTCCGGGATGGGGTCCACCAGCCCCAGCAGCGGATGCAGCGGAATGCAAAAGAGCAGGAAGAGAATGCCGTTCGATGCCGGCCCCGCCGCGGACACATAGGTGGCCCACTTCCGGCTGCGAAGCCGCGACTCGTCGATCTGCACCGACGCACCGGGAAACGGAAATCCGCCGATCAACAGGATGATCGCGGGGATCAACAGCGTGAACACCGGATCGATGTACCGCGTGGGGTCGAGCGTCAGATAGCCCTTCTCCCTCACGCTGCGATCGCCGCCCCAGTACGCCACGAGGGCATGCGAGAACTCATGCAGACAGGTGCACATGATCCAGCCGGCGAGCGCCGCGAAAAGCACCGGCGTATATTGAATGGAGGCGGCAAGCATCATGGGCGGTTATCAAATCGCACGGCGGCGTGTTCGTCTATGGCGCGAGCTGTCTCGGAAGGTCGCTCATGTGTGGACAATGTCGCGCGTTCGCACTGGCAGCGAGCTGCCATTGGCACCCATTTCGCGACCGGTACAGCGCGACTAACCATATCCCAGCCGCCGCAGGTCGTCCTCGTTCAGGCCGAAGTGATGCCCGACTTCGTGCAGCACCGTCTTGCGGATCTCCAGCTTCAACTGCTCCGGCGTGCGGCAGGCCCGCTCGAGATTCTCCTGAAAGATCACCACGCGATCCGGCATGACCGCCCCCTCTTCGACGCTCCGCTTGGTGATGGGCCGCCCGATGTAAATCCCGAAGAGCCGCCGCGGATCATCGAGACCGACCGACCGTGCCATCGCCACATCGGGCCGCCGCTGCACCTCGATCAGCACGTTCTCCATGTAAGGCGCGAACGCCTCGGGAATCTCGGCCAGCGCGGCCTCGACCACCGCATCAAAGTCGCCCGTCGGTTTTCGAGACACCCATTCGGCCATGCCACCAATCCCGCAACCACGCCCGACAATCAGACCCCCGCACGTCAGGGTGGGGTCAGCGCTCCCAACGCGCACGCTTGAATGTCGCGCCCGCCCGGCAATCATCGCGCCTGTCTCCCTCTCCCTCGAAGAAGCGGCCCGGGGTGAGGACGACGCCAGCGCGCAAAACCTCAACCGCGAGGAGTATACCGCCCGCAATCACCCGCGTTTTGCGCCTACAATCCCGGCGTGAAGCTCGACGACGAAATCTGCTACTGCTTCCACGTCTCGCTGCGGAAGCTGGCCAACTACGCCAAGCGCGAGCAACCGGCCCGGCCCTCCGGCATGTCCGAGTGCCTCGGCGCCGGCACCGGCTGCGGCTGGTGCATCCCCATCCTGTGCATGATCCACCGCCAGGCCGCCGAGGGCCGGGACTACGCCGATGGCCAGAGCGTGACCGGCCTGCCGGAATCGGCAGGCGAGTACGCCGATGCGCGGAAGCAGTATCTCAAGTCGGATGAGAAGAATACATTCTGAGAAACAGCCGTGAGCCGTGAGCCATGAGCGAAGACGATCGGCTAGTGCGAGAATCCCTTCTCGCACGCACGGCCGTGGGAATCCTCTCCCACGAACAGTCGCATGCGCGGTGCTTCATGAACGCAAGAGCGACATCCGGCAGCGTTGAGTGCGAGTTCTGATTTGCGCATCAGCGGCCTTCACCCAAGCCGGCAGATCAGATTTCGCCGCATGCCACCGACAGTTGGTGGCTGCGTACAACTGGGTGCCCGCCTCGCGAACCTCGCCCAGGAGGAAACCCGTGACCACGCAGGACCCGCTTCAACTCATCCTCGACTACATCGCCAGCCTCTTCGCCCCGGTCGGCATCGGTTGGTTCGAGGGATTGCAGATTCTCTTGATCAACCTGCGCGACGCGATCTTCGGCTGAGTTCGCAAATCGAATGCATGAGACTCGCCCGGAGCGACTGTGTTGATTTTCAAGAGACAACACGTGGCGACCTCCACGGTTTTTTCTCGCGCAGTATGGCATTGAGGATAGTGAGGAGTTTTCGCATGCAGGCGACCAATGCGACTTTCT